>WNFB01001410.1_pt1 | contig 20424 bp, 16 predicted proteins | sample 5400501 | NCBI WGS metagenome assembly WNFB01 (sample SAMN13153341, study PRJNA577476) | soil metagenome | isolation source: 200 cm saprolite under Douglas fir tree site 2 hole 1 | place: USA:California | collected 2015-04-18 | reverse complement strand
GCCTGCGAAAGACAATATAACAGACAGCGAGAATCCCGCCGACAATGGCGGAGGCAATGAGGATAGCCACAGCCTGCGCCGTTCCTGCCCACGCTCCCACCGCCGCCATCAGCTTGACGTCCCCGCCGCCCATGCCTCCGAGCAGGAACAGGAGATAAAGAAAACCTCCTGCCAACGCCAGGCCCACCAAACCAGCCCGGAGTCCAAGCCATCCCAACAAAGCCCATCGCACTCCCAGGGCCGCCACCAAACCACCATAGGTCAGCCAGTTGGGAATCCGTCTGCCACGAACGTCTGTCACTGCTCCCATAGTGGCAATACCGAGAGCACAAATCAAAAGATATTTCTCCACGGCTGATTACACCAGTAACTAGTAGCGTTCCGTCGGCAGGGACTCCCGACCTTCCATCTGTCACACAGGGATGAGGTCCCGCTCACCCTGTATTCAGCGCAGAGCGAACAGAACCTCTTCACGACCGAGCGAACCGAACGACTTACAATATGTAGAGACCCAGTACCGTGCTGATCTGTGTGAAAGCGCTGTTAACACCACTGGCGAATTGCGACATTCCTGCCGTGGCAGCGAAAGCGACCAGCGCGATGATCAAAATATATTCGACCAGACCCTGACCCGCTTCATCTTTGTGGAGGCGGATCAGCGAACCCCGAATTAGGCTTGTCATTTCTCGTTCCTCCTCATGGGTATTTGTTTGTAACATCGCTCCCAGCGCATGGGGATGGCATGGGTAAAACCGAACGACTGGGCAAACCGAACGACTTACTTTATGTAGAGACCCAGTATCGTGCTGATCTGTGTGAAAGCGCTGTTGACGCCACTGGCGAATTGCGACATTCCTGCCGTGGCAGCGAAAGCAACCAGCGCAATGATCAAAATATACTCGACCAAGCCCTGACCCGCTTCATCCTTGTGCAGGCGAATCAGCGAACTCAGAATTAGGTTTGTCATTTCTCGTCTCTCCTCATGGGTATTTGTTTGTAAATCGCTCCCAGCGCATGGGGATGGCGATGGGCAAACCGAACAGCTACCTACCTATAGGCATGTAGGACGCCAAACTGCATGAACCATTGTGGCATAGAGCGGCTTCGTGACATCTACTGAAAACAAAACACTTAAGGCTCGGACTGGGGCAATCCCAAGCCTGCAATGTGGTCCCTTGCCATCACCATGCCCTTACTCAGGAGGGAAAAGGTTTTCCCTGGTATCTCCAGGGAAGGCCTTATTTGGAGCCTGTGTATACTCTTGTTTACACTTCAGAGCTCGAAATAGCCGCGACAGCACGGGGGGCGCCGTGAGATCGTGGAAGAGTGGCGCTTAAGCCGCCCGGGGCGGAAGCCGGCGGAATCGCAGGCTTCAGCCCCGGAAGATCACGTAGTCGCGGCTCACTGCCGTGATGGCGAACAAAAAGGCCAATAGCGGTAGCGATACCAGATAAAAATGGCCGGGACTATAGGACATACAGATCGGAGCAACAAACATCAGCGCGGACGCGCGCGCGATCAATCGGCCGCATCTGTCCCCGGTAGCCTCCGCTTCTACGAATCGGTTCAATGTCACCGCGATAGGAATGAGCAAAGCGCTCAGATCGTGGATTAAAAGGTGATAGCTCACGACTGCGCTAGCCGTGATGGCCAGAAGGAGGGCGTCGGCGCCCAGCAGTCTTTCGGGCACAACTCTCGCAACCCAGAGCAACACCATGCCCGAGAGAACAATAGTCACTGCCTGCACCCAGAACCCAGAGAGACGCGTGTCCGCCAGCCCAAAAATCAGTCCCCGCAAATTGGGCATGGCGGCAGGCGATATGCCATACCTGAACTGATCCACACGAGAGGCCAGGCCGATGCTCATGGAGACCAACGAGTGGGTGTAAACTACTGCCTGTGAAAAACCGACGAGCCAGAGCGACACTGCTGCGGCTGCAGCGCCCGAGAGAGCGAAGCCCGCAAAAAACCGCTGGCGTCGCCAGACTAGAAAGAGCAGAGCGATCGGGATCACAATTTGAAACTTGAACAACCCAAGCCCGACCAGGGAGCCAGCGGTCAACTCCCGGCCCTGCTGGAGCGCCGCCATAGCAGCAACCAGAAGGGTCAAGAGCAAGATCGAATCCTGGCCCTGCATGAGCGCGACTGCGACGGGAAGAAAACCCAGAAACATGGCAGCCGGCAGCCATCGCCATACTTCCGCAATCTTGTCCATCCGTGGCCGCAACAACCGAAACGAGAGGGCGAGCAGCCCTAGGTTCATGCCCAAGAATGTGAAATACGCAGTGCGAAATGGCAACCGAGAAAACGGAGCGAACAGCAGCGCCTCATACGCCAGATGATTGAATGGCAACGCGATATCGCCTGGGCTCACGAACTCGTTTTGAAAACGGTGCTGCGAATCGTAATCGTACAATTGCCGCGCATGTCCTGAGCGGACCATAAAGCCAGCTGTGTAGAGTTGGCGAAAATCGGCGCGACCGCCCAGAAGAATGGACAGCATGAAAACCCACGTCCACAAGTGGATACCGATTAGATACGCAGGAATACCGAGGGCAAGACCTCTGACGTAGTATGGCGGAGCAAACTTAGTTGCACCGCTTTGAACACCGAGCTGTCTAGCCATTAAACCCCCGCGAAACCTGGCGTACGGTGTCCCCGACCTGACAACGGCTGGTAATCGCGGCCCACTGCTGTGATGGCGAACAAAAAGGCCAGGAGCGGCAGCGAGACGACGTAAAAATGGGAAGGAATAAATGACATGCACGCGGGCGCTGCAAACATCAGCGCCGAGGCGCGTGCAATCAAACGGCCGCCTCTGTCTCCGGTTGCTTCCGCCCCTATGAATTCGTTTAACTTCACGGCAATGGGAATCAGTAAGACACTCATGTCGTGAATGTAAAGGTGATAGCTGACGACTGCGCCTGCCGTGATAGCCAGAAGGAGTGCGTTGGCTCCTTGCTGCCTCCAGGGAGCCCGTGTCTTAACCCAAAGCAGCGTGAGTCCTGAGAGAGCAAACGTGGCCGCCTGGATCCAGAAAACAGGCAGGTGTGGGCCCGCGAGACCCGAGATCAGCCCACGCAGGTTGGGCATGACACCGGGGTATATGCCATACCTGAACCGGTCGAGGTGAGAGCCCGATACACTCATGGAGATCAGTGATCGGGAATAAACTACGACCTGTGCCCGGCCGACAAGCCACAGCGACCCTGCTCCGACCACAGCGCCCGAGAGAGCGAATCCCGCAGAAAAGCGCCAGCGTCGCCAGGCCAGAAAGAGCAGAGCGATCGGGATCACAATCTGAAACTTGAACAGTCCAAGCCCAACCAGGACGCCGGCAGTCAACTCCCGGCCTTGGCCGAGCGCAACCACCGCCGCAGCCAGAAGGGTCAGGAGCAGGATCGAATCCTGCCCATGCATGAGCGCGGCTGCGATGGGAAGAAAGCCCAGAAACATGGCAGCCGGCAGCCATCGCCATACTCCCGCAAGGTTGTCCAGGCGCGGCCGGAGCAGCCGAAACGATATCGCGAGAAGAACCAGGTTCACCGCGAGGAATGCGCAATAGGCGGTCCGGTACGGCAGCAGAGAGAACGGGATGAACAGCAGCGCCTCATACGCCAGATGATTGAACGGCATCGCGATCTCTTCACGCGATACGAGCGCATCCTGAAAGCTCTTCTGCGTGTCGTAGTCGTAAAGTTCATGGGCATGCCCCGACCGAACCATAAAGCCGGCCGTATATAGGTGCCTAAAATCAGCATAGCCATGAAGCGCGCCAGGGAGGAAAAACAGCCATCCTGAAATCTGAAGGCCAAGGAGGATGGCGGGAATCCCGAGAGCAAGACCCTTGACGTAATAGGGCGGATCGGGTGTCACCATATCGGTTTTCACGGTATCCGCTTGAAGCGCAGTATTTCTTACCATTCAGCCACCCGTGTTGCCGGTCCTGCCCTAGCGGAATGATCTGGGAGGAAACCACAAAATGCAACCGCCATCGTAAAGCCGAATAGCGGAATCGAAACCAGATAAAAATGTAGGGGCGCGTAAGAAAACAGAAGCGGCGCCGTGAACACCAGTGCGGCCAAGCGAAAGACCATGCGACCGGTTTTTCCTGTGCTCTCGGCTTCCAAAAACCGATCTAGCATGACTACGAGGGGCAGCAGCAAAACACTCAAGTCGTACATGAGCAAGTGATAACTGACTAAGGTGCTCGCGACAATGGCCAGCAGGAATTTGTCAAACCGCTCAAGCCGCCTTCCCGCCCAGGCCACGAGCAGCACTACCACCACCGAAGCCGCTACCACCAAACTTTGCAGCCAATTGGCAGACAGCTTTCCTGCACCCAGCGTAATAATCAGACCCCGCAGGGTTGGCATCCAACCAAACGGCGCCCAGATGCCAGAGCTGACTTTCTCGAGCATTTCCAGGTAAACTCGAGGCGAGCCTACCATCCAAAGCGAGGCAACAACGAGCGGCGCAGCCACCAACGCAATTCCGACTAGAAAGCGCCAGCCACGCCAAAGAAGAAAAAGCAGCGCGATGGGAAGGATGAGCTGGAAACGAAAGACTCCCAAACCAACCAGCAAGCCAGCCGTGAACTCTCGATTCTGATTCATGAGCACAGCCGCTCCCGTCAGCAGCGTAAGCAACACTAATGAATCTTGCCCAGTCAGCAGCACCGCAGCCGCGGGCAAAAAGCCCAGAAACATGACGGCAGGGAGCAGAGGGTAAATGCCGGCTAAGTTTGACGTCCAGGGCTTCAGCCAGCGAAAGGTAACAGCCAAGCAAGCCAGATTGAACGCCAGATACAGCCGGTAGGCATATTGATAGGGCAGCAGCGAGAGCGGGATAAACGGCAGCGCCTCAAAGGGCGGGTGGGTGAAGGGTATGGTGACAAGGATGTCCCGGAGGCTCGGGTTAACCACCGAGAGCTGCAGTCGGCTCTGGAAGTCGTAGTTGTAGAGTTCGTGAAGGTGGCCCGTGCGCAGCGTGTAACCAGCCGTGTAGAAAGCCCGGAAATCACAGGCCCCTGCCATAAGGATCGAGCCCATGAACACCCAGGTCCACAGGTGTACGCCAACGAGGTAAGCTGGGACTCCCAAAGCCAAACCACGCACGTAATAGGGAATGCGAATTGTGGCTTGCTTGTCAACTCTGGCCTCTCCCGGTTGAGCAATGTCGGGAAGTGTCATTTTTCCCTCACTCTTTGCTTTCGACGTCTCACGCATCCGGTCAACGATCAGGCTCCGGCAATTCCGTGGCGGGCTGGCCCAGGTGCGGCGAGTCCGACCACAAGACCTGAGAGTCCGCGCCTGCGGGCTAGGCGGGCAAACAACTGCTCCACCCTCTCGAACCAACTTGCGCCGAGGTTGGGGAAGACAAACGCCACCGCGACCGCAATCACAGTTAGACAAAATTCAATCAGGAGAACCATGCCATTTACCCGCTATCGCGCTGGCAATCCGACCGCCAACATCTCCGAAAGCTATCAAGAGCGTGTAATATCTTTGTGAAACACACTAGGCTGCTTTTCGCAGGGCCTGGCCCGGCGGCCATTCTAGACGCAGCGCTACCCACGAGGCGAGGTACAGCAAGGCCGCGATAATTAGCAAGGACCGAATTCCTGTCCAAAGCGACGCCGACTCCAGCATGCCCCCAACCATCGCTCCCAGCAGGTTCGAGCCGAGCGCTTCGCCACGAAAACCCTCCCTCTCAAAACTCCCAATAAACACAATACCCGCAAAGAACACAGGCAAGCACAGGACCAGAGTTGCTACCAGTGCCTTAGCCCATAGGGACGAAAAGAAAAACCTCTCAAGCGGAATCCAATAGCTGGCTAAGAGCGTGGCGAAAATTCCGCCGTAGGCGAGGCTAACCGGAAGGCGAGGACAGAACTCGACCAAGATGTTGGCCGCCACAATCAATGAGAGCAAGCCAGCAATGACGATCGAATTGACTACCCAGGTAGTTCCAAATAGCAGCGCCATTTTGCTGATGATCTGCGCCTCGAGCAAAAGAAAGCCGGCACCCAGAAAAAAGAAATGCCAGCGCAACGCGCGCATCGAGGTGCCCGTATCTCTGAGGAGCACCCAGCAGAGGAGGACAAGCGCCACCGAGATCACAATGACCGATGTCGGCAGACCCGGCTCGTGCTGATAAAAGTACGGCCAGTCGTCCGTCGTCAGCGTGGCCGGTGACATATTAACGGTCCCGTGCTGGGCCACGTAGGCTGCTAGCCGCGGGTCCGACAATGCCTGCGCAATGCGCCGTTCCGAGCCGGCAACGAAAAAGCGGCCGCCGGGGGTTGAGGAAGAAGAGTCGGCTTGCACCTGGAGCGGAGCACGCGCAAAGACGGTGTCAAGCAGGCCGTAAAGCCGCCCAGCAATCCAGGGCGTTTCAACATCGAATTTAACGATGAAGACTCCGTCCGGCCGCAATAGTCGCTTGGCTGCCTGCAATGCTTCGAGGGTATACACGTAGTTATCGATGCGGATATTGGTGAAATGAGAGCTGGTGGTGTGAGAATCAAGCAGGGAGAAAACGATAAGGTCAAAACGATCTCCGGTATTCTGGACGTAGCTCCGCGCATCATCTTGTACCCGCTGGACGCGCGGCGAACTGTAGGGCCTTTCAAAGTGGAGCCTTTCCCCGAGTTTTAGAATCAGCGGATCGATTTCCACGGCCGTGACGCGCTCCGCGCCGTTGCGAAGCGCAGCAGCTACATCGTTGCCCATTCCAGAGCCCAATACCAGCACCGAGGGAGGCTGCGGATAGAAGTGGTAGGGCAGGTTGTAAGCATTCCCGATAGGCACCTTCTCAAATAGCTGTGGGTAGGAGGCTACGAATTCGGGCGAGAGATTAAGGATTTGCTGATACCAGCTGTCGTTTGTGCTCAACTGGTATGCGATCACTTTGCCGGCATCTTCTTCCGGCACCAGGGTCAACTTCTGATATAGCGACCAGTACACGGTGCTGTGCTTTCCCGTACTGAGGCTCAGTAAGCCGAGGCAAACCAAAAATGCGATGCCCGCGGCCCAGCGCAAACGCGGCAGGCTCCACAACAACCACACCAGCAGGAGGCCAGCGACCAGGAACCAGGTTACTGGCGGCTGGTACAGAAAGCAGAGCAGCGTGTAGAGCATGATCCCCGCCAAACTGGCAAGGACGTTGATCGAGTACGCCAGGATGCCGTTGGCCGCGTTCTCCAGGTACCAGCCCACAAGCTGACCGAGCGGGATGAATACAAAGCAGATCAGGCTGAAGATGGGCACTATGATCGCAATCGCGACCGCGAGCATAGGAAGGGAGAACTGGGGGGGCACACCCCAGACCTGGACGTCTGAACTGGCCCCGATGAAAGCAGGGATCGAGCTCATTAGAATCCGCAAGCTCTGCCAGGGGAGCTTGACTGTCAGGGCCAGCACTAGTAGTGGAACAATCATCGGCAGCAAGTTGATCCGGCGTCGCGAGAGGCAACAGCCCAATCCGAAACCTAAGAAGCAGGCGATCAATACGAAATTCTTGAAGTAAGCAAAAATGGGGATCTCAGAGGAGATCCAGCGAATCATCGCCAGCTCGAGAAACATTGCCAGCAAGCTCCACAGGGCCAGTTGCCGCCATGAAAAGCCTCCTAGAGTGTGCGGCGAAAATGCCCATTTCTCCGACCAGCACGCTAGTGCCCCGGGGGACTGGCCACGCGGCGTCGCATGGAATAGACCGCCCAAGTACGCGTTAGCTAGAATTCCTGTAAGCACCACACCGGCGAACGCTGCGAAAAACCCCCATGCCGCGGGCGCGGCACTGGGCGCATCCTGTCCCAGAGCAGAGCCGCAAAGACAAACTAGAGCCCCTAGAGTGAGCAAGAGTCTGTGCATGTTTATCCCTCTGCTTCGTCTGTCCCTGGACATGGTGACTTTTCGCGCCCTCTGACCGCCAACATCCCTCGCACTTGCTACAAACCCCTTCGCGCCACGACGATCAAGGAAGTGCCGATTGGCACCGTATGTCCGCGCGCGAGCCAGCGCGCCTCCAGACTCAACAGTGACGCGAGTACCTCGTTGACGACGGGCACCAAGCGAAACTCCTTGGCCACGAGCTTTCTGCGACCGTCAAAGCTGCTATTTTGAAAAAGGCCACCTATTTTTCGGAAGAACCAGACGATGGGGAAAATGCATGCCATGAACTGACTCAGAAACTCCACTTCAAATCCTGCTTCGACCAGGCTTTTGCGAATGCTGGCCGGCGAATAGCGTCGGCAGTGGCGCGCAGCTTCATCGAAATGACTCCACAGGAACTGATGGGCTGGCACCGTCAGCATCAGCCTGCCCCCAGGAACAAGTGCTTCACGCAGCGCCAAGAGTGTCTCCCGTTCTCTCGGCAGGTGCTCAAGCACGTCGAACATACCGATCAGATCGAACTGTTTGCCAAAAGGGTAAGCGAGCACGTCCCCTTGCACCAGAAGGCCGGCGGATCGCCTTTGCGCGTGGCGCAAACCATCGAACCAGAGTTCCAGGCCAACTACCTTGCCACCCGGGCAAGCCTGGCGGAGCACCCTGAGCACATTTCCCGTACCACACCCGACTTCCAGAACAAGGTATCCCGGTTTCAGCCCGGAAGAGATCCTCTTCGTCAGTTCGAAGATCAGTTGATTCCGAGCACGGAACCAGAAGTGCCGGTCTTCGACAGCCGCCAATTCATTGAAAAAGGACGGGTCGTACCCACCCGACAGACTGACTTCGCTGGATGACTGCATCAACGGCTCCAACCTCCAGGCTCAACGGTCCCAATCCACACAGACTGAGCAGCGTAAGCGGCTCAACAACTCAGCGGCCCGAAGATTCGAGCCCGTTCTTGCACGAAGAATCCGGTGATAGCTGCTACGACGCGGGCTTGCTCTCCTTCGGTCAGGTCATTGTAGAAAGGCAGCCGAAGCAGGCGGCAGCTGACGTCTTCCGTGATCGGGGAATCTCCCGCTACCGCTGAGAACTTCCGCCCCATTTCCGACAGATGCAGGGGAACGTAATGAAACACGCTCAAAATTCCCTGAGTCTTGAGGTGTGAAATCAACGCCTGACGACACTCCAGGGAGGGCAGGAGCAAGTAGAACATGTGATAAGCCTGCTCGCATTCTGGCGGAATGAAAGGCAGTTTCACTTTGTTTTCCTGCGCCCACTCCCCCAAGTGGTGCCAGTAGTACTCCCACACTCGACGCCGCTTCTTCTGAATTTCATGCCGGGCCTCCAGTTGTGCGAACAGGAAGGCCGCGAGAAGGTCGGAAGGAAGATAGCTGGAACCAAGGTCTACCCAAGTGTATTTGTCGACCTGGCCGCGAAAAAACTGGCTGCGGTTGGTCCCCTTCTCACGAATGATCAGCGCGCGCTCTACGAATTGCGGATCACTCACGACCAAGGCTCCGCCCTCCCCGCAAGTGATGTTCTTGGTCTCATGGAAGCTCTGCGCGGCAAGGCATCCGAACGTACCCGTGAATTTGCCCTTGTAGCGAGCGAAGAGTCCATGAGCGTTGTCTTCCACCACCCGAACACCGTGGCGGCTGGCTATGGCACAGATGGTGTCCATCTCGCAAGCAATGCCTGCGTAGTGAACGGGGACAATTGCTTTCGTGTGGGAGGTGATCAGGGACTCGAGACGTGTTTCATCCAGGTTGAGCGTGTCGGGGCGAATGTCAGCAAACACGATCCGAGCGCCACGTAAAACAAAGGCATTCGCTGTCGAGACAAAGGTGAAGGACGGAACGATGATTTCGTCGCCGGGACCGCAGTCGAGCAGGAGCGCCGCCATTTCGAGCGCATGAGTACACGAAGTTGTAAGCAGCACTTTGGGTACTTGGAGCTCCTGCTCGAGTAATTCGTGGCACTTTTGGGTGAATGGACCGTCTCCGGACGCCTGGCCATTGGCGATTGCCTGCGCGATATACTTGTATTCGTTTCCGGCTAGACAGGGCCGGTTAAATGGAATTGAGAAGCTCATACTTTGCGGGACGAATAGTTTCAGCCTGCCGTTTTGAGCCCTTCCTAGTCGGCATGGATATCACTCAGGATTAACAATGCGATCGTTCATGAGCAACCGCCCGGATAGAATCTCGAATGGAGAATCGGGGCCGATAGCCGAGGTCCCGGTAGGCTTTGGAGACAGAGACGTCCCATACGGTTCCCTCCTCAGGGTCAGGCTTCCCGACAAATTCGACGCGGGCAGAAGAACGCAGCTCATGGATACAGGTCTGCGCCAGTTCATAATTACTGATACTGTCCGCGCTCGCTATATTGTAAACGCCGGATGCGTGCTCGGTTAGACAGGCTTCCACAGCAAACGCCACATCGCGGACATCCACGTAGTTTTGCCTCCGAGTCCCGCGACCGAGGACCTGCAGGGACTCATTGGCCACGGCGCGACGGACGAAGACGGCCAGGATCCGGTCCTCGGGCGTTCCCGGGCCGGAAGGTGATGTGAGCCTGAGGCTCACCGCGGGGGAGCCGTTACGTTCAGCCAAGCACATCAGACGCTCGCCGTAGAGTTTGGAAGCGTGATAAGCGGTCAACGGTTGGGTCGGATGGTCCTCGGTAATCGGATGCTGCTGCGGACGGCCAATAACGGGAACGCCAGAAATGTACACCAGTTGATGGGTGCCCCAGATATGGGCAAGTCTGATGATTTGCTGCGTTCCCAGGCAGTTGGTAAGTGAAATCGAAGGATCGTACATGTCGTGTGACAAGCACGCGGCTGCGTGCACAATCGCGTCGCATGGTTGGAGAGTTTTATTGATCAACTCGATTGCGTCTTCCGACCCGAGGCACGCCTCCACGTGTTCGGCTAAACCCCGCACCGAACGGAAGTGCCGGCTCACGCCGCTCATGTGATAGCCCTGGTCGGCGAGGTGAGCAGCAATGGCCCGTCCGACCTGACCAGTGGCTCCGGTTAGGAATACCCTCATTTGCCCATCCCATAATCTTCGATAACCGGCTTGTAACGTTTTGGCTGATTTAGTTTCCCGAACTGGTCGAATTGGGTCTTAGCCTCTGTGCTCACATACGCCTCATTCCAGTAGCGCAGGGCAATGCCGTTCGTGATTAGGGGCAGATCCACTGCCGCTTCGGCCAATACATAATGCCGCAGAGCAGCTTCAACGTCATTGAACCCGAAACGGGCCCGGACCGGCGTGGTTCCGGAAAAACGTACGTTGATCTCAAAGCACACGGCGCGCCCACCATGGAGGCGCATCTGAACGTTGCAGGGTCCTTTTGGTCTCAAAGCCTCCGCAATTCGAATCGCTGCTTCGCGTATCTCTGGGAAGTGTCCGGCTTCGGCCCTATAAGTTGTACCCTCGAGTAGGTCCCGCCGCATGACCAGAGCTCCCCTAACTCTCGACTCACGATCGCTAAAGCAGCCGACCGTGTATTCCTGATGGGGATCTCCGAGGTACTGTTGGATGATGTAAGAGTTCCTTGCTCTCACCGCTCGCAATTCCTCGTCACTGTGCAACTCGAGAACACCGTAGGCACCCTTACCGTACCGGGGCTTCGCAATGAGGGGATAGCCGCACTCACGCACTAACGCATCGACACCTGCCAAATCTGCTGCGTCCGTAGTCTTCGGAAAAGCGAACCCGTGATCTCTCAGCCATTGCCACGTGAGCAGTTTGTCATTTCCGACAGCGAGGCACTCGGGCGAACTCACGATACAGACTGCCCCTGTTTGCGTGTGAATCTTTTCCGCCTCGCCGGCGAGGACCGTCAAGACCGGTTCAACACCCGACAGGATCGCGTGAACCTGCTCGGAGCGGCACAGGCGAATCAGCCAATGCATAAAGGCAGGATCACTGGCTGCAGGCGAGATATATGCCTTATCAACAGTGTAGAGTCCCAATGAAAGCGAGTTGATGCAGGCGCCAATCACTCGGCACGAGAGTTTGCTAACAGCTAGCGCCTTCAGGATGCCTTGACTGACGTTGCCTCCTACTCCCAATACCAGTACGTTAAGTATCTGTGGCATTCGAACTCCCGAGATATTGAGAAATCAGCCCCGAAACTGAAGTTTCAGTGAAGAGTCAACCCATTGCAAACCAAACGCTGTTACGCCACTCTCCAGCTTCTCTCAGTCGACGACGCGAAATGAATTCACTTGCCGAGATGACAACAGGAACCCGGGGCCAATAGTGCTAACCAGAGGAGCCAGGTCCCAATAACCTCCGAATGAGCACTTCCCAGCCGCCTACAAACGGGTAGCGGCTCCCTAAAATATGCCAAGGTGCTTTCAACATATGAGCAGCCATCGTGCGCAGGGTATTTCTGCGCAATGTGGTCTCGACGATTGACGGCCGCGAGCAGATCATTGAGTAATGCTGAAACTCGGGCGGGAGGAAGCTGAGAATGCTTAACCAATACGCTTCTCCCATATCGTGCACGTGGGCGGGATAAATAAAATCAACTGGCAAGCCGATGCGCTGCAATATACGAAATAACGAGGCGACACACGGAGTACGCGCGTAGAACACGCCACCCGGACGTAAGGCCCTCAGCAACCGGATAAGATCCTTCTGCGGATACGGGATATGCTCCAAAATTCCGCTGGCTAGGACGAGATCGCAGTCCTTCACATTGGCAGTACCCCAGCTTTCGTGACATTCCAGTGAGATATGTTGGGAATCGTTACGGGCCAGCACCGCGTTATAGTCCACGAGGATGACATCGATGTGCGACGCGCCGCTCTCCAATAGGAGTCGCGCGATAGCCAGAGACAAATTCCCATCGCCCCCACCGAAATCGAGAATCCTCAGGTTCCGCTCCTGAAGGAATGGCCTAGCCTGACGCAGAAGATGTCTGGCAAAACGCTGTGGTTCGTCGAAAGTGACCCTTTCAGCATCTTGGAAGATAACCTGCTCGTAGTACTTGCTGTAATATTCGCGCAGAGCGTCTTCCGTCGGAAGGCGAGATGCGGAAAAGCCTCCACAACTAGGGCAGGCCAGCAGAAACACATCCGGATCGGACTGCAGCCTGAGCGCCGGCGACCGCTCGCCACTGAAAAAACACAATGGACATGCTGGCTCAGGCGGCCGGAGATATCTTTGTTCCAAATGCCTTCCAGCGTGGAAGGCCGTCGCCTTCATTTTTCACCCGCGGTTGCTCTGTCTGTCAGCGAACAATCCTCCAACCCAAGCGCCGCCACAGCGGACTCGTCCTTGCTGCCCATCGCGGCTACGCGAACCACATAAGGAGGTTTTTGCATGCTGCGAAAGTGCATACGTGCCAGATATTCGCCGATGATGCCCAAGGCAAACAACTGCGCCCCTGAAAACAGGGCGATAATAGAGGCAAGAAATGGGAAGCCGGGCACACTGCCTCCCCGGATGAAGTATCGGGCCACAACATAAACCAGGACTGTGACGCCAAACAGGGTAAACACAAACCCCACCATGCTGGCCAACTGCAAAGGCAACGTGCTGAAGCCGGTCATCATGTTCATGGCGTGGGTGACGAGTTTACGAAGGGTGTAGCCAGAGGTTCCCTGTTTGCGCGCTTCATGATGCACAGGCGTGGCCGCGAAACGACTTGTTCCCCACGTCAGCAGAACATCGATGGACACGAAAGAGGCTTCATAGTCGCTAAAGGCACGGGCCACCTCGGTTCGGAAGGCGCGAAAAGCCGAGACCTGGCGCGCGATTTCGGCCCCCATAGCACTCTGCAGCGCGATCTTGGTCACCACAGAGGCCACATCGCGCAAGAAGCCGTGCTCTTCGCGCTCAGGCGTCCCATAAACGACGTCGTAGCCTTGAGCAAGCATGGCCAACAACTTCGGGATTTCCTCCGGAGGATGCTGCAGGTCGTCATCCATGGTCACGATCACGTCGTAGCTGGCTGCCCGAATGCCGCATAGCAGCGCATTGTGCTGTCCATAATTCCGCATCAGGTTGATGCCATGGACCCATGCATATTGCTGCTGAAGCTGCCTCATTACTTCCCAACTGTTATCTGGGCTGCCGTCGTTGACGAGCACCAGTTGATAGTTTGCCGTAATTTTACGGAGGACGTTCCCCAAGCGCGGAACTAACTCTGGCAGGATCGCCTCGCTGCGGTAGACCGGGACAACAACGGAAACTCCCGAAACCGGGTTCATCGTTCCAACCTCACTCAAATATAGCCCCCTGACGGCCAGTTCGCCTCCCCCCGTTCTCACCGTACGCAACCCAAGATCATCAGAGTGTATGGAATTCGGAGCAGATCATGGCGGATGCTCGACTCAATCGTCGAAAAGACCTTTGAGGCGATTTCCAAGTAGCCTTCTCGGCTGCGCACAAAGCGCCCGCGATCTCGCCCCAGCAGATATCGGGCCGCATAAGATTGATCGGCCGTCCACACGCCATCGATTGTAACCAGCTTGCCGCCCGGCTTCAGCGCGTCATGAGCAATCTGGAACAGGGTCAGTGCCTCGTCGTCGTCCAGATGGTGAAGAATCCCGAGTGCCAGTACGATGTCGAAGTAATCCCGCTCCACAAGGGCGTATCGGCTGACACGCTCGCAGATAAACCGCGCCTGCGGAAAGCGCAGCCGAGCCTGATCGATGTATTCGGCGCTGGCGTCGACCCCCACATATTCTGTTCCCGGCAGGTGAGGCACCATGGTTCCAGGGCCGCATCCGATGTCAAGAATGCGGTCCGCAGGCTTCGGACGGATGTATTCCCGCACAAGGACGCGATTGCGCTCTGGCCCCCCGACCACATCAGAGAAAAACTCATAAGCCCACGGAAAAGAGAGAACTGAACGGATCTTTTCAATCATGGAATCTAGTCACGAACGTCGACAAGAATCTGGCCTTTGCTATTGCCACTCGACTTAAATCTCGGCGACCGTCGAGAGCCATCATTTTCTCATGGGATACGCGATAGGACCGACAACATCTCCGAACGCCCGCTGCCGCCATTACTCAGGGCATGCCAGATCTTTGCGAATCATGAACAGAAACCGCCAATCCTCTGGAGATTTCAAGATCCTGCAAGTGCGGTAATTTCCTACGATGTAATCAACCACTGGGTCATTCGCGATCGCGGGCAGGGGTGTCCCGGGCCAGGCATAAGGAATCTTTTCGGCAAACGATGATTCGAACAGAACCACGCGCACACGCCGGGACGCAAGCTGAGATAGCATCTCCCGCGATTGCTCGTTGGTGTTCATGCCGGGCTGGAAATATTCGTAGTGTGTTGGGCCGACAGTTTCCGTCAAGTAGTAATAGAGCGGGAGGTAAGGATAAACAAGAATGGTCTCGCCCGGAGCAACATGTGCCTGGACATACTCTATGACGGTGTCGTTTGCGGGCATCGTAATTACACCGCGGCGGGTTTCCACTTTGTACGGTGCGCGTACAGCTCGCATCAGCAGCGGCATCGAGAATGCCAGAAATGCGATCGCGACATATGCATTCAAAAACGGACTCATCGCCTTGAAAACTCGCCCCGGAATGTCGCGGCCATCAACAATCCACGCGAGCACCAGACAAAACAAAGGCTGCAAGTACATGAAGTGGATGATGTCCGCCCTGGTGATCACCACGGAGAGCAGCAGCCCGGATAATGCGGCGCTGAGCAGCACATAATAGGCACACTTTGCCTGTGGCGCTCGCTGGCGCCACATCTGAACCATCCAATAAACCAACAGCCCGACGGCGATCGGTGGCAGAACCGGAATCAAAAAACACGGGCTGATGGCCACCGCCTTGAGAACCCGCACTCCTGGGGAGCCGGTGCCAAATAAGATGTGGCGGGTGCTATCCGACCAGTTCTGATAACCGTACAGCACCCGGTTTGCCACTGAATAGTGCCGAAGTGGCCAGAACCAGTCCGCCAGCATGGGCGAGAGGCCGTGCTGTGCACCGAAGTACGCCAAAGTAAGAACGAAGGGCCACGCGAGGCCGATGGCAAGCCCGGTGAGTTGCGCCCCATTCAACAGAGGTTTTTCGCGGTTCGCGAAGGCGACCGCTGCCAGGCCAACGCAAAGGCCAAAGATCAGGCCTGCCCCCTTGGATTGCTCGAAAAGAAAAGTAAGCGAGGCAAACGATCCAGCCCCAAACGCCCACTTCCACCGGGGTGACTCCAATAATCGCACGGCGCAGTAAAGGGCCAAACATGCCCAAAGCGTGCTGTCCCAATTGTGCAGAACCAGAAAGCGATATGGCAGGGTGGTGAGCGTTACCAGCCCTGCCACCATAAGCGCGCTCCCGCGCGAGCACACCCGGCGTGCCAGAAGATAGTTGACAACCGAATAGACTCCTCCAAAGAAAACCAGTGCAGTTCGCGCGACCAGGATCGAACTGCCGAAAATCTTGAAGGGCAATGCGAGCAAGTAGTAGCAGCCTGGAGTAAAGAAAGAGAAGAAATCCCTGTAAAGCACTTCTCCGTGCAGAATCCGTTGTGCCCCCTGCAGGATGATGCCCTCGTCGGGCTCCATCCCGGTATAGCGGCGGAACAGCCAGAGGTAGGCCAAAGTGAGGGCAAAAAGAAGAGTCGCGAGCGCCCGATCGGCGGGAGTTTCCTCCGGCGGGCTCGATAATCCAAACGCTTGCTTCTCGGGGTAGGTGCTTTCCGGCATGTCCGGTTCGGGGCCCAAAGCACCCAGCCCGCCAGTTATCTTGTCTGCTGCCGCACCCCTCACAAGGGCATCCTTCCTCATCACTGTCGCACACTGTCTCGATAGACAACCCGCCCCTGCAGGACGCGTTGCGCTCCTTGGAGCACGATGCCCTCGTCACCATTCAAGATCGTGTAGTCATGGAACAAGTACAGGTAAAGGCAGGAGACGACGAACAGGAGGAGAGCGATCCGCTTTTCCCGGGCCGATCCCTCCGGAAGAAAGCAGGTGTCTTCCCGTTCGTGCGGTCCGGAGATATTTACTGCATCAGTGTTAACCGTGCTCATTGCCTACCCTGTTCCTTTCAGGCTCAAACCTATCCACGCTGAACCATTTCGGCACGCCGCCTTTCCCTAAATCTTCAATTCGCGCTGGGGAGCTTCTAGTTTCCCGAGGCCTTCATTCGTTCCACTCCGGCGCTGTTCAGCACCGCAGGATAAGGTGACAACTTCGGGGGCTTCTCGTCCGGCTCTACCAGCCACACATTCCGGTCCTTGAAGTACTTGATGAGTTCTTCATTCTCTGCCGCATCCATCTCGCGCGCCCACACAACTTTTGAAGTGTCGATATCGGCATCGTTATACACCCACTCCTGGAGCGAATCATGATCCGGCTTATAGCGCACGATCACAAGATGATGGCCCTCGTGCCCCTGCAGTCGGGCTAGTATCTGAGCACGGCCCAGCATCTGGATGGACTCCGAACACCAACTCTGCGGAAATGGTGGGGGCAAGGGGATGTGTAGTGCCGGGGCGGAGGCGCGAATCAGAAGCAGCGCCACGCAGGCCGATGGGAGCGCTCTCACCATGGCCAGTCCTGTCCGTTTCCCGCGCCAACGCCACCGCCGCAGATGCTGCATTGCCAACAACACAAGTGCGTAAATCGCTGCCGTTACGGGCGCCGCATAATGAGGATTGAAATATACGGGCAGCAGCGACCCTGCGAACGACAGGCAACAGACGAGGAGCAAAAAGCGTGTCCTGCGGCCGATATCCTTGTAGGACATGCCGTACGGGAGAATCGCCACGAGCATAAGGAGGGGGAGAGTGAGCACGGGCCCGAGGTAGAAAAGCCAGAAAAGGCTGGCTGTCCATACACCGGAGAGAGCCGGGTGCAGCCGGGCGAATTCGTGCTGGCTGAACCACCAGCCCGTATAGAAGCTCTTCATCACGGCGTGGTGATATTCCGGCACGGGTTTGAGCGGCAGCCAGGGAAAGATCGGCACCGGGTTGTAGATCTGCGCATTCAACAGATAGGGACTCTGTAGGGGGCTACCGCTGGTGCGCCAAAAGTAGTAGGCCATGGCCCCCAACGTGGCCAGCAGCACCAGCGCCAAGGGCAATACGATCCTGCGCGCCGATATTCGCAGGGGCGGCGAATTCTTTCCCACCATCCAGACCAGAAGCGCGACGCCCACGGGAAGGCTGAAGAACAGACCCTCGTAGGGACGGCTGTTAGCCAGAATCGCCAGACCAAAACCCATCAGCAGAGCGTCGCGCACCCGCTGCTGCCGCTGGATCCGAGGCAGTGCGCCCAGAACCAGCGCCCCGCCAATGGCCGCTACGGCTCCTCCCCAATAACTGTTGGCCCAATAGCTGAAGGTGCCCAGCCGGATGACGGCAAGCAGCCCTCCCAGCAGTGCCCAAAGGGGCGGCAGCCAGCCCTGTAGCATCCAGCAGATAGCTGTACACATCACTCCCACGCTCAGCCATACCCCCCAGAAGGGATGCCCCAGAATCACCTGACCCGCTGCCATAAATAGCCCTTGAGCCGGATGAACCATGGCCACGTATGTGGGTTTGAAATTTACGTGGAAAGTCTCGAAATGAATCCACATGGGGTGAGTCGGATTCGAGACGCGACCGTGGGCAAAAGTGTCGGCAGAGAGCAAATAGCTGAACTCGTCCTGGGCGCTAGGTTGTGGAACGGGGAGCATGGGCAGTAAGGCCGCGCGCAGTGCCAATGCTGCTAGCCCGACAACAACAACGGCAAGTCCACGTTTTCGAGCGAGCCGGACAAAGCCGTGTTCCATTAGCTCAAAGAAATGCGATCCGGCCCTTGGAAAGTTGAAGGCGACGAACACCGCGACTAGCACCAAGCCGCACTCGATTAGAAGCATCTACTGGAAAGCTCCCCTGCCAATTTTTTTCGGTCGATCACTTCGAAAGTCCTCCGCCAGGAACCGCGGGAAGTTTAGACATTAACGGCACACGCACGATGCGCGCCGGTCTGCCATTCAAGGGTTTGGTTATTGTGCCAGCACACGCGCTCCTCCCACCAGCCTTCCCTTAGCGTCGCTTCTGGCTAACGTGAGCGCCGAGACGCCGAAGACTATAAGAACTGGGGACATCAGATATAAGCTGTGCCAGGACACCAACGCGAAATAGAGCGGCGGAATCCAGAAAAGGATAAGCGTGGTTCCGAGAGCTAGGCGCAAGGCGAGCTTGTCTCGCCCGGGAAAATGAGCGGCCACAAGAAGCAGGGCCAGCATCAAAGGGCTGAAGTCGTGCGTGTACATGTGAAATCCCGTCACCAGGGAGACGGCTAACGCCCCCGCAAACATTAGATCGAAAGACCTGTCTGCTGTTCGACGATCTTCCTGGCGCCAGCACCATGCTGTAAACAGAACCAGGAACACCGAGATTGCCGCCACGATGGAGTTGACCACTCCCGCGCTGACTCTGTGCCGAAGAATTGCGTAGATAAGTCCTTGCAGTGTGCCCACGTCAGTGGCCGAGCCGTAGGACACACTGCCCGGGTTGCTTCCGATCTTCAAGAGCAGCTGAATATAGCTCAGCGCTCCTTGCCATCCGACGGCAATCAGCGACAGGAAACCGAGCACCGTGGCACTGAGCAGGAAGCCGGCTAGGAACCTCCACTTCCTCCGGAAAAGGAAAATCAGCACGAAAGGCAGCACGAATTGAAACTTGAATAATCCCAATCCGAGGCACAAACCTGCCGTGACATCGGACCCGCGCTTGAGGCTGACGAATGTTCTCGCGTAGAGCAGTAGAAGAAGCAGCGACGATTGACCCTGGTAGAGCGCGACGCCCAGAGGCGCGAAGAGAAACCAGAGTGCGAAGTAGCCGAGCGCGTCCCTGGGGACGGGCGCGTACGGACGAACGACGTACGGCAGAACTAGCCAGACGAGCGCATTCAATAGCCCCCACAACAGATAAGCGGTCCGATAAGGCAGGGCGGCAAGGGGAGACAAAAGAAGTGCTTCGAAGGGAGGATGCTCATAAAAGAGAGGGTTCGGATGTGCGAAGAGCGAATCCCTCACCTTGCGCTGTTCCCCGAGATCGTAAAGTATTGAGCCTTGCCCTGCATGGACCATGCAAGCTCCGACGTATGTGACGGAAAAATCTGTCTTTTCCGTGGATGGCCCGCGAGTACTCCAAAGAACGGCTGCAAGAACAATAACTGCAGCGCCGAATAAAACTACTGTGCCTTCGAATCCGATGTCGATCTTCTTTCCGGGAAGACCGCGCTCTGTAGCGGGCATTTCCGGCAGAGACATAGGTTTCCTCCCATCTCATCCCAACGTGAGCCGTGCTCTCTGCTGCGATGAACCCGCACCAACGGCGAGGTCGGATAAGTATGAAGTGGCCTTATGAGTGTCTCATCCGGCTCACTCGGCAAGACCCGACGGCCCTGAAAATATCGCTCCTCAATTCCTAGGCCTGGCCGATTCCAAACGCTATGTGCAGCGTCCTTTGTCCCATTCAATCGCCGGGACAAGGCAAGTCCTTCCGCACCATGTAAAGGTAAAACCAGGCATTCTCGGAAGTCA
>WNFB01001407.1_pt1 | contig 20456 bp, 17 predicted proteins | sample 5400501 | NCBI WGS metagenome assembly WNFB01 (sample SAMN13153341, study PRJNA577476) | soil metagenome | isolation source: 200 cm saprolite under Douglas fir tree site 2 hole 1 | place: USA:California | collected 2015-04-18 | reverse complement strand
CACTGGAACCGTTTACACCGACGCCGTCCAGCGCCGCATCGCGGATCTCGCCGTCCAGCATGATCTCTTCGTTCTCTCCGATGAGATTTACGCCCGCATCGTCTACGGCGACCGGTTCATCTCCATGCTGAGCTATCCCAGCATGGAAGAGCGCACGCTCATCATCGACGGCTTTTCCAAGAGTTTCGCCATGACCGGCTGGCGCCTCGGATACGCCGTCGCTCCTCCGCGAATTGTTCCTGCGCTCAACATGCTGGCGGTCAACACTTACACCTGTGTCGCCGAATTCACTCAGTACGCCGCCATCGAAGCTCTTACCGATCGCGACGGCGCCACGGCGCGAATGGTGGCCGAGTTCGACAAACGTCGTCTACAATTTATCCGCGACCTCAACCGCGTTCCCGGCTTTCGCTGTTTTTCTCCTGAAGGTGCGTTCTATGCCTGGGTTAACATCGCGGAAACCGGAATCAGCGCCGAGGAGATCTGCCGCATCATGCTCCAGGAAGCCGGCGTCGCCGCGATTCCCGGAGCCGCGTTCGGCCCCGAAGGAAAAGACTTTGTGCGGTTCTCATTCGCGTCGTCGGTGGCAACGCTACAGGAAGCTGTCGCGCGCATCCAACGGGTTTCGACGGCCTGGCAAAGCACGGCAGCGGTCCGCTGAATTGATGCGCGTTAGTTTCAGGGCGCGGGTGCCCCATTTGCGCCTTTTGCAAAGGGTGGGTGCTGGCAGCGTCGACAGAGTTCGCAGAGTAAAGCAAGGAAGTCCAAAAAACCATGACGTCACGGCGAATAGCCATGCCCATGAGACAAACGAAACCTATGCAATTCCGAACTCTATTTTTTCTTTTTGCCGTGCCCGCACTTACTTTCGCCCAAGCGCGTCCATTCCCTGGAGCCGATGTCCCGCAAATCTACCAGCATCTGCTACCTCAAATCGAGAGCATTCCGATCTTCGATCATCACGCTCACCCGGGCTTCTTCGACGATCCCGACGTGGACGCCATGGCTTCGCCTCCGGGAAGCGCCGCCCTGCGCGAACGCGACACCAACCTTGAACTGGTCGCCGCCGCCAAATCGCTCTTCGGCTACCCCTACGATGATCTTTCGCCCGAGCACGCGAAGTGGCTGATCCAGAAGAAAGCCGGGCTGAGAAAGTCGCGTGGCCAAGCCTACTTCTCCGACATCCTCGACAAGCTCAATATCGAGCAAGGTGTCGCCAACCGCGCCATGATGGCGGACTATCTCGATCCCAAGCGCTTCGTCTGGGTGTTTTTTGCGGATGCCTTCATGTGGCCCTTTGATAATCAGCACGAGCGCTCGCGCAATCCTGACGAGGAAGTCTACATTCCCCTCCAGGACAAAATGCTCCGCCGCTGGATGCAGCAGGAAGGCGTAAGTAAACTTCCGGCCAGTTTCAGCGACTATCTCACCTTCGTCACCCGCACTCTGGAAGAGAATCAGAAGAGGGGCGCGATCGCCGAGAAATTTGAGGTCGCCTATTTCCGGTCAGCTAAATTCAGCGATCCATCGCGCGAAGAGGCCGAAACCATTTACAAGAAATATGCTGCCGGCGGCGTTCCCGCCGAGCCCGAGTACCGTATCTTTCAGGATTACATTTTTCGTTATCTCGTGCGTGAGGGCGGCCGTCTGCGTCTTCCTGTGCACATCCACTCCGCCGTCGGCATCGGAGACTACTTCAATCTCTCCGAGGGCAACATCTTCAATCTTGAAAATATTCTCCGCGATCCGCGCTACGCCAGCACGGTTTTTGTCATGATTCACGGCGGTTACCCCTACGAACGCGAAGCCATCTGGATCGCCGCCGTCAAGAACGTCTACTTGGACTCTTCCCTCATGGAAATCGTCATGTATCCCTCCGAGCTGAAAAACTCCCTCAAGGTGTGGCTCGAAACTTTCCCCGATAAAATAACTTTCGGAACCGATTCGTTTCCTTACAATGAGGTTCTTGGCGCCGAAGAAAGCTACTGGCTCGGAGTGCAATCGGCCCGCACCGCGTTGGCCGCCGCCTTGGCCGAGATGGTTTCGATGGGCGAAGTCAGTGAGGCGCAAGCTCTACAACTAGCCCGCGGGTATCTACACGACAACGCGGTAGCCATTTACCTGGGGGAAGGCTCACTAAGAACGCCGTTTGAGATCGCCCGGGACGGGCGCATTCTCTTTGTGAGCCGCGGGGCTGACGACCGAACGCAGCTGGTCGTGGTGTCGAACTGGACCGCCGGACTCCGTAAATGACGCGGGCGAAAACCTGTCGGAGATTTTCCTCCAAATCACGGGCAACCCTTCCATAATCTGGTAAAGGAAGGGTTGCCGACCACTCACCCAGAACATTCTCTTTCGCTTTCCCACAAGCGCGTCTGTAGATAGTTTCCGGTTAGCGACCATCCGGACGCAGGCAACCGGAGGCGCTTTCGAGTCCACAGCGGGGTCAAATCCGCATGAGTTTGTTCAGCTCCGGCGTTGTCACGCACTGGTCGAGGAAACCGACCTGGCCTGTGTCTTTCACCTCGCATGCAGCGTTGAGCAGACCGGTCATTGCCGCGCGATAGAGTGAGGTCGCAAGGCTGATGCGCCTCACTCCGGCCGCGGCGAGTTCACCCACGGAAAATGATTTTCCTCTGATCCCCACCATGAAATTGACCGGCTTCGACACCGCCGCACAGACTGCGCCCACCGCGGCAAGGTCAGGCAGGCCGGGGGCGAAAAGCACATCGGCTCCAGCTTCTTCGAAGGCTTGAAGGCGGCTGATGGTGTCGTCCAGGCTCGGGGCGGCGTAGAGGAAATTGTGCGCTCGAGCAGTCAGGACAAAGGGAAACTGAAGTGCGCGTGCGGCCTGCGCGGCTGCAGCAATCCGCTCGACAGCCAAGCCAACATCGTACAGGGGATTGTCTTGGTTGCCGGTTGCATCCTCGATGGTGCACCCCGCGAGTCCCACCTCTGCCGCGAGCCGGATCGTTTCCGCCACCACTTTCGGCTCATCGCCAAATCCGTTTTCTAGATCCGCAGAGACCGGCAAATCCGTCGCATCGACAATCAAGCGCGAGTGCGCCAGCGCCTCATCTCGCGTCAGCCCGTGATCTCTTCGACCAAGGGCAGAAGCGGAAGCAGCGCTCGATGTGGCCAATGCCTGGAAGCCAAGGCCGGCGAGAATGCGGGCGGAGCCGACATCCCACGGATTCGGAATTACGAAGGCGCCAAGGCCGTCGTGAAGTGCGCGGAAGCGAGCTGCCTTTTCGTTCTGGGTGACACTCATAGGAGTTACCTGGTGATCAAGATCTCCACATGCTACCCCTCAACTTACCCGTAGACCCGACTGGCGGTCCTGCTGCCGATGCCCGTCGTATTACGGGGCAAACAGGGAGTTATTCCTGGCCAAAAGTCGGCTTCGAGGAAATCTCGGCCCCCACGTGAGCTGGGTCTGGTCTCCCCTTGTTAAATGCGCACAATTCCAACAGATTTTTATTTGATTGTTCCTCCTGTTGAGTGGGAAAGAAATCGCAGCCCACAAACCTGAGCTAGATCTGGTTCTACTCGTCAAATGCGCATAAATCCACCAGATTTTCATTTGATTAGTCTCTTCCTTTGAGTGGAAAAACGGAGGCAGCCGTATACATCTCTTGCCCGAACACGCCCCGCAGGGCGATCGAGCCTACCTCAGATGTTCATTCCAGATATTCGATCTGAGGGATTCACATAAACAGTGGCGTCTATCCTGCTTCGCCGATTTGCCTGAGATTCATAACGGCCTTATGTTCCTCACCGGACGCGAAAGATGGGCGCCGTGAAAGAGGAACACCATGGACTTTTGCCGTGGGAGAGACCGACAACATCATTTTGCCGTGGCTTGTCTCGTCGCGATTGTTTGCCTTCAGCTCGTTTCCGTTTGTTACGCCCAAAATCTAGGAACGCAGCCGGCCACGGGTCAGGCAGTGCAGGGACAGACCGCCGCCCAACCGGAAGGCACTGTGCTCAACTTGGTGAATTGGGTGGGCAATGTGATCTCTCCTGTCGGAGCGGCGCTGGCGGTGGTCATGGCTGTCGTCTCCTATTCCCAGGGACGGGGTGTCATGCGGTGGGCGGTGACGGCGGCGGGACTGCTGGTGATCTCAGGGCTCACTCGCCTGATCGAGTTCTGGATTCAGAACGGTACAGCGGGCGTGCAGTGAGGAGAAGAGTCCAGTGACCTTGCCCCAGATCATTGTCGATTTGATGAAGTTGCTTTTAGATCTGGCAGTTCCGTCCGCGATCTGCACGATGGTGCTTGCGGGAATCGCCTTGCGACGGGAAGGCGGGTTGGATTACCAGGCAGGCGGTCACTTCCAGAAATGGATTATGTGGTCGGTCATTTTCCTCACCCTGCCGCAATTGCTGTCCTGGCTGTCTGCACAAGGTATCACGTTGCCCGCTGAAGGCGGCAGTATCAGTAGTCCCTGGATCATGAGCGTGGAGACGAGCTTCAAGAACTTTGTTTCCGACGTGGTTGTCACACGACTTGTTCCGGTGCTCGCGGCATTCCTCGTGCTGAAGGCCGCGTTGGATGCGGCACAGGGACAGAGCCCGCTGGCATCGGTCGTGACCGCGATCTTCTTGTTAGGTACATCGAGCACGGTCCAGTTGATGCAGTCATGGAACAGCGGTTCGCAGTTCGCCATGACTGACATGCTGGGTTCGATCTGGAATTTTCTGGCGGGAACGATCCTGCCGGAACCAGCGGGAATAGCCGTCGTGGGGGCAATCCTGAACTATGCCCGACACCGGCCGTTCATGCCGCTGATTGGTTCGGGTCTCGCTTTCCTAAGCGTTTCGGCGCTGTGGAAGCTGGTCCAGGCTATGGCCGGCTGATGGAAGATCGGAGGTGATCATGTCGCTCCAAAACGGAATGCTCAACCTGACCAACTGGCTGGGCAACGTCATCATGCCGACCATTCGCCGGACTGTTTGCGGCCGCCGCGATCTACCGGTTTAGCAAGGCGCAACCCTGGCAGCACCTCGCGTGGGCGGGCCTGGCGTCGCTCATGTGTTCAGGGTTGTTGCGGGTGCTCGAATCGTTCAGCAATCAGGCGGCTTGGAACAATCCAGACCGTTTCTGGCTGGCCGTTTTGACGCTGGTGAATTGGGTGGGGAATGTGCTCCTGCCGCTTTACGGGACGCTTCAGCTGAAGTCTGCGTGCGATGAAGTTGGAAGCCCCACGGTGCTTGCGGCCGCATTGCGGGCGGATGACGGGCAACTCTTGAAGTTATGGGCCAGGACAGACTCCCGACGACGGGGGCCAGGCGTCGAGGAAGTTGACCCTCACGACATTCAGAATTAGGAGACATTGTCGCGGGCGTGTTCACACCGGTGCTCGCAAAACACTCGAAGTCGTTCTCGCTCGTCGCCTGCATCTCGGTTGGTGTCGACCGGATGCAGCGAAACTTCGAGCCGATACGAAGGCAGGTGGAAACATGGCAGAAGAGTGAATTGACCGACGTGACCGCGAAGGTGGTCATCTACGAGGCATTCATCGAGGGCAGACTGGAAGCTCCAAAACACCTCGCCCGCAGCGTGCATGACCTCTACTTCGAGCCAAAGTACGAAGAGTTCCGGCCGCGAACGATCTGGAGTCTCTCCAACGCGTTCACGTCGGCCTTCAATGAACTGGATCCTATCCCACAGTTCAAGGCTACGGCGAAGCTGGGCGAGTTCCTGGAAGCCCGGTTTTCACAATCGTTCTGACCTACCGGGCGGTTTCGGCGAGCCGCCCTCTTTTCCAACTTTGGCGTCCCGCGTCAGTGTCAAGGCTCAAGAGTTCTCGATTTCGGCGACAACGGCTCGGGGCGCGGGGCGAGGGGCGATCCCTCTCACAACTCTTCTCGGGGGAGGGGTGGGCGAAGGATCGGCATGCGCCATGAAAGAGTCAATCTGCATCATGCTGAAGTCCTATCCATTCGAAGATAGTCTTGAGATCCAGATCGCGGCCCACCTCCTTTGCCAAGCGATCCAGTGCTCGTTCTCGGTGTTTCTTCCAGTCACAAAAATGCGCAGCGCGCGCGAGTTTGTGGCGCATTCTATCGCAAAGAGCTTTGCTTGTCGGGCCGGTAATCGGCTGACGGGGTCGTTTTGATTGGCGTGAACATCCTTCTCACCGCCTATTCCTGCCGCCGCCAGTCGCCAGACATTCGCCTGACAGAACCAGCTAACTACCTGGCAGTCCAACCGCATCACTCTCGGCGAAGGTGCGGAAGCTTTGCGAATAAGACGGGCGATATGTGATCCAGCCTTCCCGAACCACATCAATTTTCGCCCATTGTTTGAAGATGAACGACCAGCCTTGGGCAAAGGGATGATTGCGCTTTTCAGACAGCACTAGGTTGAGCTGGCTAAAGACCATCCACATGAACTCGATCAGCTCGGTAGAAAATCGGACCGCATATTCAATTTGCGGTTGAGTGCGGCCCTTCTTCCAGTCTCCATTGCCGGTAGACATCATGTCGAAGAAACCAGGAAGGTTTGCGTCGTTCCGCACCTTCTCGAGCAGCGTTTCATAACGAGTGGTATGTGCGGACGTGAAGCGCTCCATTTCAGGTGTGGGCGCCCACCAGATGCGTCTGAGTTTTTCAAAGTAGTCGTTGCGACCCCGCGCCGTGGCACAAAGACGACTCGACGCGTTCGCACCGCCCGGTTCAAAGGCGGAAAACGCCACGTGATGGCCTAGCTCGCGATAGCTCTCAAACTGGGATTCGGTAAACCACTGGTTCAAGGTAGTGTCGTGCGGGAACGACGAATGTTCCTTCTTGTAGTTCAAAACGTCAGCCGGCTCGTCTCCCGTCAGCGATGACTTTACGTAAACAACAACCCCCCGAGTTTCTGGATCTTCGGGATATGTGATGGTTCCCACAACGCAATGTGCAGCGCTGTATTGAGAATCTTTCACGTGTTGCACCGGTCGCAAATCGAGATCGATGTCGACGCCAAAATCAGTTCGGCATTTGCGTACCGCCATGCCGATACCGCCAAACTTAAGCTCCCCGTCATCTTCGCTGTCGCAGATAACGATGTACCGGCAACGGCGGCGAACAAGCTCGTACAATCCCATGTTGTCGAAATGCCCGCCATCGCTAAGGTAGATGTAGTTGCTCGTATCATTAGTGTGGCCAAGCGACTCGTTGATTAAGGACAGCAAAGAAAAGTGAGGTGACGGCCGGGGATATGGTTCAGCTATTCTCCTGCCATCTTGAACGCCCAGTTTGGTTCCATCTTCGTTGAGTACACGCGGGTTCCGGAGCCACCAGCCGAGCCGGACAGTGAACACTGTCAGCAGGAAGGCTGTAGCCGGACTGCTGTGGTAGCCCATGTTGGGACTGACAGCTGCGCCCGAAATCGCCGCCGCGGTGCTGATGTGAATCCCGGGAGCGGGATAGGCGTAGTTCGCCGTCTCCACAAAGCCGTTAAAGCGCAGATTAGTTTTGCCTCTTGATGCCGTCCAGGGAACATCGTAGCCCGAGTAGAGCGGAGTAAAGGCAAAGGAAGCTGCTTTGCGTTCCTGCCACGCCAGGTCCTCTCCGAACGTCAGGTTGAGGGCGGTGCAAAAAATAGGAAACGGGCCGTCATAGCCCTTAGTAGGCAGCAAATCGCTCACTGTTAGATTGGCGTCTGCGTCATCAAAGCCGGTAAACGGATTCGGATGTCGTGGAATATTGGATGCTCCCAGGTAACATCGGGCCAGGCGGTTTCGATAGAAGGCGTGAAACGAGAATTCGTTGATATCAACTCTCCACGCAAAGAGCAAACAGATCGCCAGCGGCGCGAGATAACTGGCGAGCAGAGCTAGTGCACCTGCCGCTCCAGCTTTTTGCAACACTACTTCAGCCAACGCGGACACCAACAGCAGCAACCCAGCAATGAATACGTATGGACCAACAAGAGCCAGAAGTTCGACCACGCTAAAGTTGGGCGGTGCGTCACTTTTAGCCCCGGAAGACTCGGAACTCTTGCCTGCAAGCAAGCCTCCAATAGAAGCCGTAAGCCAGCCGGCCAAGACGGGTATACCTGCCCAAAACTTTGTCCAAAGCCATATCACCACGTAGTAGCCAAACAGAGAAAAGCTGAAAGACAAAATCCACACCAGGATAAAGAGTCCCATCCATGCAGCCAGCCTGGAGAGCCACTCGCGGCGCGCATCCTCAAAGATGCGTCCCAACAAGCCCACTACCAGGAGCATCGTGACTAGGGGCCCTCCAAGAATTAGTGGCGGTCCGACGACTAAAGCGACCCGCCACCAACCTGACGCCGCTACTGACCAGAGCTTGGCAATGATGATGATGCTTCCCACAATCCACGCTGCGCCTCCCGCGGCTGCGCAAATACAAAAGACGAACAGGCCAAGGAGAGCAAGCAGGAACTTCAGGTGTGAAGAGCACTTTGGCCCTCTCCAAAACTCGCTGACGCTCTTGTACTGAGAAGTGCGGTGATGAGTTTGCAGGTAGCAAAGTGGCACGCCGCCCGCCAGAGTAACCGTCAGCGCGAGCACGAGCAGAAGAAGCACACTTCCCGCGAAGGACAATAAAAGATTAATTCCAAAAGTCTCTGCCGCCATGATCGGAAACAGCAGCGTGAGTAGCAGAGCTGATGCGAGCAAGGGCAGCACCAGCCATCGTTGCACTGCACCCTGGCCGAAAGCACAGTACTCGGCGGCCTTACCTTTGAAACACCAAAGATTGTGCCCTAAAAAATAGAACGCCAGCAGGGAGAGATAGAAGATCGCTCCAACCACCGCGACGGCCGCTGGGCCGCGCTGCGGAACGATAGCGGAAGACGTGAGCAAATGAAGGAGAAGCGCAAGGAACAACAGGCCAGAAATCAAAATTGTCTGATTCAGCAGCGTATTGCGCAGCCATGTCGCGATCGCTACCCAAGTATCAGCAGTAAGGAGCCCCTTCTCAGGGGTGAGATAGTTGCTGTATCGACGCAGCCAGCGGATAGGCTCGGGATGGTCGCCCGGGTTATTCGGCTCTGGAAGTGGAATGAGTCGCTTGTTAACCTGCTCAAATCCCCGACGCTTGCTCCAGGCGGCGAACCACTGATGGATGTAGCCTCCACCCGAAACGGTGGAGAGGTAATCAAAGCAACGTAGCAGGTTGAGCTCGGCTAGCCCCTGCAAAATACCAAGATTGAAGGTGGCGCTACGTATGCCTCCGCCGGAGAAGCAGAGTCCCATGAGTCCCAAATCGGAGGCACGCTTGTAAGTATCTGCAGCAGATTCCGCCGCATCCGGTGGGTGCATGTCGAACTTGGCACGACGTTGTTCCACCTGTTCCAGTTCTTGCTCCAGAAGCCACTTGCTGGGGGTATATTCGGTTAGCGAAGCGAGCCGGGCCTGCACGTCAGCCCGTGATTGAAGCTCCCCTGCAAGGGCGCCAGCGTCTGGCGGCCTGGTTTTAAATGAAGAGTTAAGAACGATTTCAAGCAGCGGCCCTTTCTCGTCGCCGATCAGCCTGAATGTTTCCTCGGCTAATTTACCCACGTAGTCTGTCATGTTTTCCTGTATAGCCGTGCCAGCCTTTGGTTACAGCGGGCACGCGTGCCTGGTTAGAAGCTTCTTCTTGTTCACCTAAAATTGTTCGCCTAGAGCCGCTTTAAGAATGCAATCAAAGCATGCTTGTCAGCCTCGTTCAGGCCCCGTTCTCCGCCGGTGAATCTATCAGTCCCAAAATAATGGCCGCGATTCACAATTAGATCGGGACACTTGCTGAGTTCAAGCAGCGGATCAACCACGTTAGCGAAAACTTTCTTTGCGTCTTCATCGGTTGGGTTCGGTCCTAATTTTTGGAGATCCGTATTGAGCTTGACCACGACCTTCAGCAGCTTTGCGTCATGTGCCAGGCGCTCAGCCGGGTCCGGGCTTTCTGAAAACGGATTGATATTGGTGAGAAGTCCTACCGGAGTGCCTTTGGGAATGGGCCCGATCTGAACGATTTCGTCTTTATCGTCGATCAGCCAGGGAAAGAAGCGACGGAATCCTCGCATTTCCTGCAGGGCGTCGGGAAGATAACCGTACGAAATCTTGATATAGCTCTTCTCTGTGGTGCGGTCAATTTTGCCCGGAATCTTGTCTCCCAGCAGTTCATCTTTGTCACGCTTCTCCGGCCAGAGCATCTTTTCGATCGAATCCTGAAAAGACTCCAGCCTCTTTTTAACGCTCGGGGCAGGATTGAAGCAGTCCTGGTCCTTGTTCCCGGTCGAGTACTCCCAATTTCCAGAACACTTCAAATTGCTCGGATCGATGCTTCCCACGCTGTTATTCAACAGAAACGGCGCAGTAGACCAGAGACTGATCAGAGACGGCGGACGAGTGTAACCGCGGCCTCCGGCCGGCATCTGGTAAGTCTTGGGCTCGCCGGTGTAAGGGTGATACCAGGTGATGGTGCCCACCGAAGGCAACTCTTTGTAGGACTGGGATGAAAAGTTGTCCCAGATATTGCCGGCCAGCGCATTGGTCGCCAGCGGACTGCAAGCATTCGTTTGTAAGAGCGTCACTGGAACGCGAAGCTCACTGGAAAGATAGTTGTGAGCCAGAAAGTCGGGCTGATTGACGATCTTCTTCATCTCCGTTTTGAAATCGTCGGTCATAGTCCACTGCCAGTACTTGTTCCAGCAGTCCAGGTAGTTCTTCCCCGCGCAACCCTGGCCCTCGTCGATGGCAATGGCCGCAACATTCGGCGGGGGAGTTGGCAATTTACTGGAGTGGCAGCGCGCACAGCGTTCGGCAAACACTTCTTTGCCGCGGGGAACCAGAGCATCGTCGGCTTGGAGAGCCTTCTGAACATCAGGATCAGTCTTTCGCAAGTCCTCTAGATGATGCGGCTCCGTAGCCTTGAGGAAGAACAGCGCCATCGCGGGTGTCTGCGCTTCGGTGGCCGCAAAATAGGCTGAATTCTTCCGCGCCACGGAGATTTCTATCGGTGTGATCGGCTTGCCGCCGACTAAAGCATTGAAGTGCAGTAGCCATTCTTCACTGAAAGTACCAATGTTTACGTAGACGCGATTCAGCGCTCCCAGCGCGCCCACCGAGTCGGACCCATCTTTCAGAACGCGTGGGGTCCATACCGTTTCTGGGGCCTGAAAGTAGTGGGTTAGCGGGCCGTCTGGAATAAATTCATTGAACTGCTTATTGTTCTTTTGTCCGCCGGCCAGCGTTTCTTTACCCCAGCGCCGGGCGTGCTCCAGACGTTCCCGTAACATGTAGACGGCATTCATGGTCCGCGGATTGTTGATGTTGTCGGTGGAAACAAATGACGTATCCAGCGAACCAGGCCGGGAGGTATGGAAAAGCTGCCAGGCGAAGTTTGACTTATCCGCATCCCAGTAAAATATCCGGTCGATCCAGAAATACTGGGCCCCCACGTTGGAGCTGAGGTTCTCCCATTTGGGATTGTCCGGGTCCGCGGGAGGCTTGAGCGGATTCGGGCCAACGTGGCAAAAGCCGCAAGACATTCCCACCCTGTAGGGGCGTACGAGGTTCTTATCGTTGTAATACGTTGGATCCTTGTAGTACTTATCCGCGTCCCAATGTTGCGCAGCCTTCTCGTCAAAATCGGGATTGGGGAAAAGCCGCAGTCCCACAATGCCGGTTTCGTAGCCATAGTAAGAACCCACTTCCAGCTTCTCGCCGTGAGGGCCAACCGTTTTGCCGCGGGCGCCGATCTGCACTCCAGGATATTTTTCCGCGTTTTCGAACGGATCTGGTTGGCAATCGGCACGGCGCCGATCGAGCCAGAGTCCCCACCGCTGTGGGTCAGGACCAGTCGCTTTTTCAAAACACGGATCGTTTACCAGCCCGAGATATTCCCAACGACGATCACGGCTCAGCTGCGGAGGCAGACTGGGATGCGTGGAGAGGGTTTTGAGGAAGTCGAGAGCGCCTGCGCTGTGATAGACCAGCTGGTCCCAGAGGCGATCGTTGCCGGCTGTCCATACGATCCACGTGTTGCGTCCCTGTCTCTCGATTGGTTCCAGAGGCACTCCGCCGTCCATATCGTGAAAGTAGTTATCATCTGCCGCTTTGAAGGTTGAGGCATCGCGGCCGGCGAGCAGCGCCTCATCCTTCACATGCCCGGGTCGCGGCTTACTGAACCAGTGGACGCTGTATGCGATTACGACGGCGGCAATCAGGATGAACAGAATGGACAGAAATTTTGCTCGACCACGCTCCAGTTGTTTAGACATCGTGCTGCCTCCTCGTTACTGTGTCAGCATCGAACGCTGCTGCACGTTATGAACTGGGCCACAGCCGCATTCATGCCTTTTTGGTCTCTCCGCTGTTTTAGTCTCCAAGCCTGCTCAAATAGCGCAGGGCGCTCATACCAGGAAGAAAGAAATAGGCGCCTCCGCGCACAGTGATGAACTGCGGCACATCCATAATGCGTCGCCGCACCGCGCCGCTCTGAGGAATGGAAAAAGTACCTGTACAGGGGCACCCTGCAACGGGTGACCGGTTTCCGATCAATGGATCGCTCTCCTCGGTCAGTCCATCGAATTTTGTACCCATCAGCCAGGCAGACTGCACAAACTCGAACTGACGCTGAATATTGCTGTTGATTGCGAAAAAGTGCAGACCACGCTCTGGGTCGTTCTCGGGCGCAGGTTGAAGCGCCTCCTCCGGAGTCAACTTTGGCCCGTACTCACGTCCGCGTCGGATGAGACGATGAAAACGTGTGGAGGCAATCAGATCGTCCCGGAGATTCTTATTCCCGAAACCCAATATCCGGATGAGAGTGGAAATCAATCCTTTGGGAGCACCTGGAATATCGGCATTGCGAGGATTCGCCCGGCGGATGTGCGCACCGTAAGGGCAATGCGTACCTTCAACGTCCGAGTCAAAAGTAAACATGTTCTTGGTAAGTCCATCGCGTGCTGCCCCAACACCCGGGATCGCCAGAGGGCTCAACGGCACCAGAGGCGAACCATCGGCGAGAACGCGCCCTACCATGTAGCTGCCAAGGCGATAACGCTCCTCCGGATTTGAATTCGTCGCCTTATCGAGAAATTGCCAGAACCCACGCACATCTTGCGCCAGTTGGCGCATAACCAGATAAGTCCCGTTGCGGCCCAAATCTTTGTTGCTAGGTTGATCTTCGGCGAAAGGCAGCTCGGAACTACCCCGATCCACCGGACCGAGCAATGGACGATCGGTATATCTTCCGTACTCATTTGGATACCCCAGCAGGAATTCTCCCAGAGACACTACGTTGCTGTACTCGCGTTCATTCCCATTTATGGGAACCTTCCGGGTTTGCTCCCAATCTATTTCTGGCTGGCTTAACCCATCGACAAAGCCAAAAGGCTCGCGTCCCCCGATGTCTGATGTCGGCAAACAATCCATTTGTTCAAATGCTTCCTGCCAGGACTTCTCCTTGATCGACTGCTTCCATTCATCGAGAAGACCAGGTTCTGCGAACAGCATCACAACAGCATGGGGAAAGTTGTTGGCAGCACCCCATTGCCAGTTCGATGGAGAATTGGCGCCGGTATCGCCCAAGCGGCGGGAGCGATTCTCGTCAACTGCCATTCCGGAAATGAATTCGCTGGAAAATCCGGCGATAACGTTCTGAGGAACGCCTAGGGCTTCCAATCCTTCACGAGTGAAAGCAACCTGCAATGCGGCCTTCGGCGGCTGTTCCAGTTTTTCGGCCGATGTAATAGGAGCACTGGCCAGCCAGGCGCGAGTTGCCGAAGCATTCTTAACCTTCACCAGGAAGTAGCAGGCTTCGGTCATGCGTGGGTAACCAAAGCGCACCGGCCCTTGAACATCGTCGTAATCAACCGAAGAGGCCATATTCATTGCTTCAAAAAAGTGCTACCCACTGTCGGAACCCAGCATCGGTCATGTCATCGCGCTCGATACCATCGCGGATCAAGGCGCTTCTTTTCAGGTCAAACGCAGATAGTCCCGGGTGCGCGTTGTACCACACTTGTGTAGATAGCTGATGTCGGCGCAGGCAATACTTGAATTTCTGCTCGTTCTTCGATCCTTCAAGCACAAGCCAATTGGTGGTCGGATAGCTAATCCCATTGCTGAAGACCAGGTTCAACCCCCATCCGGCTTTATTAATGAAGTCCTCCATGTAGCTCTCGAGGCTTCCATCGTAGTTACTCGCGAAAACCAACCGGTTCTTTCCATTTATGAAAACCCAACGCGCAAAATGGATGGTTGATACGCGCGCTAAATGTCCGCGAATGTAAACATGGCGCGCAGTGTAGTTCACCAGCCAAAGCAGGAAGCTCAACGTCCAGCGGCGAAACAGTCCTGGCTTGATGCCGCCCATAACGCTGAACTGGTTAGTTACGTCGTAGTCCTCCAGTTGCGCCAGCGCAGCTTCGTGTTTGGGATCAGGTCGTGGAGCAATTTCCATGTCGCTCTTTTCCCGGCTGCGGAGCTGAAAAATAAATAAAGGCAGATACAACACGAGCACCGGGGCCAGCGCCAGGAGTATTAACGGTACGCCAACCAGGTGCACCACCTTGCGAAGTTGCCATCCGAAAGGCGTGGGTTCTTCCTCTGAAAGCTTGATTCGCCCCGCAGCTTTTTCCACCTCGACGAAAGCCCTGAGTGACCTGTGCACGTCCCTTGAATCTTTTAGGGCAAACACGGCTGCGTTGTTATGCAAATATGCTTGCAGCACGCGGCGCAGTGCGTCATCTTCACGAATGCGCTGCACCGTCCGTCCGACCCAATTTACATATGCAGTTGCCGCGCGCTTTTCACGACGTTTCATCCAGCGCGCCAAGTCAGCATCGGGCGAGAAGCCTTCGCAGAAGGAAAAAATACGGCGCAACCCGTCCCCGGCGTGGCGGGCTAGTTCCGCCCGAAAATCGTCAGCATCGCCATCGAAGTCGGCGATAAAAGCGAGCATGAAAGGATAGTCTCGGCGGGGCAAACCGTAGGCTGTATGAATATCGTCAAGGCTTTGGTCCTCTAAAATCACGAATCTGGCGAAGTGCAAGCGACCGAACTGTCCAAAAGGGACGATGGGATTCTGTGGATTGGCCATCCCCGGATCCACGTTCATGGAGGCAAGCAAACTTCTCAGCTCCGCTACGCGATCCATCTTCAGCGGCGCTGCCACGAAGAGATTGCCCTGAGGCATCATCTGAGCACTGAGGAAAAGAAACCCGGGCCGTCGGCACCAAGATCAAGGAGTCCCCGCCTGCTGAAATTGCAGCGCGAAGTGGATCAGAGGTGTCTTATCCCAATAAACGCGGCCCAAATAAAAGTTCGGGCCAGCGGAGCGGATCTCATCGCGGATCCAGCGGGCGACCAAGGAAGTTTCGGAATAGTCAAGAACGATGCACTCTTTCTTGTCGAACCAGCTTTCGCCTTTATAGACAGTCGCGATAATAGCATTCAAACCAATCGGAAGAATCCGGTTTCTGAGCACGCCGCGTTTCGCGTCGAACGTTTTTCCTTGCCAGGCAAACAGGTTGACAAGTTCCGCGATGTCCTGACTGAATTTAGTGCCTGGAGCGATGATGGCGGTGCCTTTCGCGGGTCCGTCGGGAATTTCTCCCGCAGGGCTGCTGGAAAAAAGTTGATCTAGTTGCTCATTTGTCATTTGCAATAATTGCGTCACGTCGTAAGCCATGTCGATGCCTCCTTTGACAACAAGCCAATCTGGCCCGGAAAAGAGGGGCCGAATTGACCAACGTCGCGACTGAGTGTTCTGTTGCTCTCCTACAACAATCTGTCTAGCAGGCCAGATTAGGTGGCGCTTGTTTTGTTCGAAACGTAACAAGACTCCGGGTTTACACTTTTCCCAGCGCCGAGCTTGTTTGTGGGGAAGAAAATTACTGAGGACTATGAGCGCAGAAATTTCAGTTGTCAACTGTTTTCTGCGGTTAGAAATTTTTCGGTATGAGCGTCCGGTGCAGGCCGCGACTTCAGCTGGCGGCAAGTATGACTTCGGCAGCCTTCTCTGCAATCATGTAGATCGCACTCACAATGAAAAATCCAGGGATGCGGGGAAAAACTGAGGCATCTACGACCCGCAGCCCTTCAGTTCCATGCACGCGAAAATCGCTACCCAGCACGCTATTGTCCTCGCGAGACCCAATGGCGCAAGTGCAAGAGGCGTGATGCCCCCAGGCATTATTGCGAATAAATTCCTGCAACTGTTCGTCAGTCTGTACCTCTTCGCCTGGCAGGTCCTCTCGCTCGATCAGCTTCTGCTTCTTCAGCGGGACTGTTAACCTTCGGACAAAACGGACACCCTCAACCACGGCCTCTAAGTCCTCGTCTGCGCCTTCTTCGAAGTAACGAAAATTGACGTACGGCATGTCCCGCGGATCGGCGGAACGCAGCGTGACCTCACCTGCCCGGTTCCGTGTGTGGCCCTTCAATACCACCCAGGTGAGATAGTTCAGGTCTTTTGCGAACGCCAGAGAATATCCGGGATAATAGCCCTTAAAGTTGGCGAGCAGTGCCATGCAGAACAGGTCGGGCGGACCTTCAGCAACCGGCGAGTGCCTGAAAACAGTAAGAACACTGCCATTGGTCGCATACACTCCACTGCGGCAGGCTCTCCACTGCCGGTATTGCGGGTCATCAGTAGAAAACTTTGCGTTCTTATAAACGTGCCATGCCGGGAAGTTCATCCGGTTTACTACTGCGATTTCGTAACGATCTTGCAAGTTCTGTCCCACTCCGGGCAGATCGACCCGCACCGGGATATCGAAATGTCCGAGCACCTCGCGCGGCCCAATCCCAGAAAGCATCAGCAGTTGAGGAGAATTGAAAGCTCCACCCGCCAAGATCACCTCTTTGGAGGCGTAGATACTACGACGCTCGCCGGGGACCGGGCTGGGCTGCGAATGAGCGCGGTAAAGGCGCTCGCCATGGAGATACTCTACTCCGATAGCTCGATTGTTCTCGTCCAGCAGGACTTGAGTTGCGAGTGCATTTAGTTCCAGCCTCAGACTAGGATGTTTGCGACGTGTTTCGAGAAGGTGTTCGCGCGTCCCAAATCGGGCGTGATTTCTGGTTGTAAGCGGCGCAAATCTGGTGCCGAATGCATCTTTCGTCACCAGATGCCAATCATTCGGGTCCAGCTCTCCTTGGAATAACCATTCCAGGCGTTTGATCTGGTCCTTGGAGTCGCAGAATGACCCTAAGACTGACTCTACAACCACTTCCCTCAATGCGCGATTGCGCAACGCCGCCATGGGCACAGCTTTTTCCGTGTGCAGCCACCCCTTCCAGCCGTGTCGCGTCGGGTTGAACCCAATCTTCGCCATCCAGCGGTGGAGTGGACGGTAATGGCAGTTCTCCATACGCTCGAAGTACGTCCACATGCGTTCAGCGCGCCAGCTTGGGTCCTGAGTGATATCGGCAATGTGATCCCAATCAGAGTTATTGGGACAAATCAGAATCATGGCATTGTGAGCGGTGCATCCACCCAGTGTTCCGGCGCGCGGATAGAGCACGCCGTCGACAGATTTGCCTTGAAACTCTGGGAAGTACTTTGGATCAAGCCGTTGCTGGTTGTCGTCAGCGTAGTGGCGGACGAAGAAGTCCCACTTCATGGCCTCGTTCTCAGAAGCGAAGCCATGAAACGCCGGGACGTCGTAGTCGTTGGGCAACCGATTTGCGTCAGGCTGAACTGGGTCTCCTCCGCTCAGCTTTCGCGGATCGCCCCCGGCTTCCAGCAGGACAACCGAGTGTCCCGCCTCAGCAAGCCGAGCGGCAACTGCGCCTCCGCCCGCGCCCGATCCAACAACTACATACTCGCAGCCGGCAGTTTGATCTGAAGTCATCAAAGTCATTCTGTCGCGAGGAGCGCGAAGATCGGTTTATAACGTTGCAGCTAATTCGAAGCAGCTGCGTTCATTGCGACTTTCCAGCGGGCCAGTTTGGGCTGCGAAGCATCCGTCGCTACTGCAGTCACGTAATTGATAGGAGCGTGATCGGCCAATTCGCGGACTGCGAGATTTCCTTTCCGCCAAGCATATTCAACCAAGTACTCCGAGGCAGCGGCGATTCGATCTTCCTCGACTTCGCTGTCGGCGGGATTCTCTGTTATCTGACGGCCCCGGTCGATGTAGAACGGTACTCCATAATGCTCGTACTTGATTTTGCCCAATGATTCTGGGGGGATTCGCGCGACGATATCGCAGCAGTCTACGAACCGACGGTTACTCAGGCCGTTGAGAGTGGAGACAAACTGTGCATCACCTACCCTCGGAGAACCAAACGTGTAAAGGAAATCAGGCGGTCTGATACTGGCGAGCAACGTTGCCATCGCCGCACCAAGGCTGTGACCGGTGACGAGAACCCGGCCGCGAAGCTTGTCGAGGGCGGGGCTGAGAGTCGGCAGGAGAGGACCGATCGCTCCGGCAAATCCCGTGTCAACGAGGCCGATGCTTGGGGATTGGGCGCCTAGGGGCCAGTTGCATTGCAGAAATTCGGCATCATCGGCCAGGTCAGTTGGGTCGTCAGCATCCGTGCCGCGAAATGCAAGTACGGCTAGGCTCCTACTTGGCTCCGAGTCCTCGTGAACCGCTAGCAGGCCATGTGATCCCATCCCGTTCGGAGTGCCGGTGTTCTCAAAAAACTGACACATAAATCCCAGCGGTTCAAGAATCGCGCGCACCTGTTGCTGATCGAATTGAAAATTCGGTTCACTACGGCAATAAGCCACCCGCACCATTTCTGCGCACAACGCTGCTTCCGTCTCGGGTAGGCCTGAAGAAAAGAAATTCCCGCTGCGGGCAGGATAGAAAAGATCCACTTTTCGGGGGCTGTAAACAATGTTCATGTCAAACTCCTGAGCTGCATTTGAAGCAGCTCTGTTTCGTGCGGGGAGGGTAGCGCGTGCTCGACCGCGCGCCGTTTATAGCCTGCAACTATACACCTGAAGATGGAGTCAGACGGGAAAGCTCTCGTCGCCCGTCGGCTCATAGTGTTCGACACGGTTCATACTCTGCCGCAGAGTTGAGAGCTCCTTGTACAGGCGCAGACGGGCGCGACTCTGGTTGCCCAGAGGACGGTGCTCGGCAATGCAATGCCACGGGTTGTAAGAAAGTATCCTGGCAAATGCGAGCTGCTCGGACGAATCGAACTTCTGTTTTGGTATTCGCAGCACGGCAGCGGGGACCCGTGGTGATAGCCGCGTTGGCCACAAGACGGCATTGTTCTCAATGGGCATCAGATAAGGATCGGTTTGTACTTGAAGCAAAATGTCGAACTCCACATCCTGCCTCGCGAGAGTGGCGACCATAGCTTCACGCAGATAGTTATCAGGCGGGCGGAGCGGCAGACGCGGCACACGCGTTCTCGTCTTGAGCCGTGGCCACATGGAATACTGCATGGCCTGCCCTTCACCGAGGAGGTATGGAACGCAACTAAAATACGTGCTCTCCAGTGGGCTGCTTTGAGTCTTTATCCACAGCGACTGCATGACCAAGTCCAGCACATGCGGATGCGCGAAGTTGAGAAAATAAAAAATCTGAGCGTTTCGGTAGCTCCAGTGTTGTAACTGCGAATTGGCATTGGTGTCTGGAGTCACGAACGTTGGTGGGGAAACGCCAAACATGTCTTGTGTGAACTTCTCGTCATCTAGCAGCTTGGGACCGGGCACTCCCATTAGCTTGATGCTCATGCTCATGAATCCCACGTCGTCGATGTCGGGAGTTATGTAAGGGCCAGGTCCTGAAAAACGTACCCATGCCCGATACGTGCGCGGCTGCGCGAAGATGCCGCGGCGCATGTGCTCGGGCAGGTCCTCACGAATGATGACCTCACCCCGGACAATGCCATGCGTCTTGGTGTTTCCCGCGCGCTGGAAGTCCCCAGCTTGCCAGAGCTTGCGCATCTGATTGCCCATTGTTGCGATGATGTCGTCAAGGTGCACTTCTTCATCCGGCTGAATTCTTTCCTCGGCCAGTTTGAGGCCGTCGTCTTTGCGTCGCAGGTTAATGAGGGCGGTGGCTACGTTGGTCAGAAACTCGCGAAAGAGTTTGTCGAATACGGGACGAAAGAAGGGATCGATTCGGCGTTCCAAATGAACAAACAGCGTCGAGGCGTTGGCGAGCCAATTGAGCAGCCGGACACCAGTGTCAGCAGGGGGTAGGCCATAGCCGCTATTGGTAATGGAACGCACGACTGAGGTGCCTCAGTATACTCTACTCACGAGCGCAGCTCGGATCTTCTCTTCCGAGCGAGCAGGGAAGAGTTGCAATAACGGTTGGAAAGTTTTCTGTCGGCACTCGTCGTGGAGCCTCATCGTGCACGCTCTAGATGGTTGTTAGCCAGCCTTCTCCGTACTGCCGCCGCGATACGTGTTGAACAACTTGAATAGTGTGCCCAGCGCACCCAAAGCCGTCGTAACGTAGGCCGCAGAAGATTGCCACAGCGCGTTTTGGGTGGTAAGCAGAAACGCCCCAAGGAAAATCATCGTGGTGAAGA
>WNFB01001519.1_pt1 | contig 20457 bp, 25 predicted proteins | sample 5400501 | NCBI WGS metagenome assembly WNFB01 (sample SAMN13153341, study PRJNA577476) | soil metagenome | isolation source: 200 cm saprolite under Douglas fir tree site 2 hole 1 | place: USA:California | collected 2015-04-18 | reverse complement strand
CCGAGGCTGTAGACCACCGTCGTGGCGTGCAGGCCAAATCGAGTGCTGGCATAGCCGGCGGCCAGGGCCGGCAGGCTGAATGCCAGGTAGGCGATGACGAGCGCGAACGCGAGTAGCTCGCTGCGTTCGCCGGGCGCGGCGATACGGGCCAGAGTCCCGAACGAGGCGAGGGCGGATGCGCCGAAGCCGACGCCGGCCACGACCGTCCCGCCCGCAGCCAGCGCCACGGTGTGCGCTTCCACGCCGACGAACGTCAGCGCGGTCCCGGTCGACAGCATGATCGCGCTGATCACCAAGACCCGATCGGTCGGCCAGCGCCGCAACGCGAAGGCGGTCAGGGCGCCCGCGCCGCACAGCAGCGTTACGACGAGACCGCCGATGAGGTGGTTGTTCAGGCCGAAAAGGCCCGCCGCGACGGAGGGCCCGAGCGAGAGGTATAGCCCACCGAGCGCCCAGCTCGCCACGATGATCGGGACGATTCCAAAGACATCGGGGCGGAGACGGGCGGGAATGCCCAGGATGGGTATCAGCGAGGCAATAGCGCCGGGGCGGCGCGCTGACGTCTCAGGCAGACGAGCAATGACCACGCCCGCGAAAACGATGCCGGCCAACAGCAGGGCGAACACGAGATGTGTCGGGGCGGGCGCGAACTGGACGAGAGCACCGCAGCCAACCGAGCCGAGGGCCAGGCCGCTGATGGGCGCGACGCCATTGACCAGGCCGGCGCGGCCGGGCGCGTAGGGCGGGTTCAAGTCGACCAACGTGGCTCCGAGCGTCGAAAACGCCGCACCGGTGGCAATGCCCTGCACGACGCGAGCGACCAGAAGGACCGTGACATCCCCCGCGATGATGAACAGGACAAAGGCCACGGCTTCGAGTGCGATCGCAGCCGCCAGCAAGGGGCGACGACCGACGTGATCGGATAGTGCGCCGAGAACGAGCAGCGAGCCGATCAGGCCAACAACGTAGACCGCGAAGATGACTGTCAGCGTCGAGTCAGTGAAGCCCCACTCCTTCTGATAGACGACGTACAGCGGCGTCGGGGCGCTCGCCGCGGCCGCGAAGAGCACGAAGATGGCGGTGATCGCCCCGAAGGCGATCGGGGACGACAGCCTGCCGGAGCCGCCTGCCGCCTGCTTCTGAGGATCTGCCGTTGCGCTGACTGCGATGGCCGTCGCCTACTTTTCCGCGAGCGCGCGGCGAGCGGCCGCGACGATGTCAGCGCCGGTGTTGGCGTGCCCCTGGAGCCCCCAACCGCCCTCGGGCGACTCGGTGATCAAAACCCAGGTGCGCTCGGTCAGCTGGGGATCGCCGGCGGAGGCTGCAACGATGTCTGTCAGCTCCCTGACCACGCCGAGCTGCTTGTCGCGATCGAGAACGCCGACCGGCGTGAGGACCTGCACGCGGACGTAGTTGCTGTCACCGGCCACGTTGGACAGCGAATCTGCAGGTAGTTCGTGGACGAACGCCGCGGTATTGTTGCGGAACAGCGCGAGGTCCGGCACCTTCTCCCACCGCATCACGGCGGCGGCGAGTTCCTTCGCCAGCGCGTGCTTGTCTTTGAAGGTTCCTTCGGCGGCATAGACGTCGATCATGGGCATGGGCTCTTCTCCCCGGTACTTACTAAAGCCGGCGTCGATTAGACAGAACGGTCTGTATAATAACACAGACCGGTCGGTAAGATGATGCAATGGCTTTGAAGACCACTGAGCGCGCCGCCACCCGCGCGCCGAAGGTTTCGCGCGTGTCCGCGAGAGACCGCCTACTGGCCGCGGCCGACGAGCTCTTCTATGCGGAAGGCGTGCATGTCGTCGGCGTGGACCGGCTCGTCGAACGCGCCGGCGTCACCAAGGCCTCGCTGTACAACACGTTCGGCAGCAAGGACGAGCTCGTACGTGCCTACCTCGAGAACCACTTCCGCCGGCGACAGGCCCGCGTCGCGCACATTCTGGCCGCCAACAAGACGCCGAGAGAGCGCCTCCTCGCGGTGTTTGGCGAGGTTGAAGATTTGCTGGCAGGGTCGGCATTTCGTGGCTGCCGGTTCATCAGCGCCGCCGCGGAGTCGCAACCCGGCGATGCGGGCGCAGTCGTCGCCGAGGAATATCGCGCCTGGCTTTGGTCCCTGTTCACCGATCTTGCCAAAGAAGCCGGCGCCGCCGACGCCAAGCAGGTGGGCAGGCAACTGTTCCTCCTTTACGACGGCGCCGCCGTCGCCGCGCGAATGGACCAGGACCGCGGGGCAGCGGCCAAAGCAGTGAAGTCCGCGGCCATCGCGTTGCTCGACGCTGCGCTCCCGCCCAAGCGCCGCAGGCGCCGGGCGTGGTGACCCCGATTAGTTGAGGAACGTCGCCAAACGGCGCTCGAACAGGTCCGGGTGGGCCTTGAGCACACTGAGCATGGCGAGGCCGTCGAACTCTCGAGAGTCGTACTGGCAGATGGCAGCGACCGGAAACCGCCTGCACATCACGTCATAAGCCTGTTCGAAGCGCAGCATCTCGGCCTCGGACGGAAACATCCGTCGCGCGCAGGCCATCTCTCCGACGTGCCGGATGACCGACGGACCGTGGGAGAGGACGCCTGCGAACTTTCCTTCCCAGTAGGAGACCGCCCGCTCCACGGTCGATCCGTCGAACTCCACAGCAGAGAACTGGCCGTTGGCGACCGCTCGATTGAGATCGAGGCCGTCCTGGTTCTTTATGGCGTCCATGTAGTCGTCCAGGACTTCGTCGGTAGCGACCAGGAAACAGGGCTGGTTGGAGCGCAGTCCCTCGACAAGGAATGGGACCGTGAGCCGCATCCGCCCTGCGTCGCTTCCGTACAAGGTCGCCAGGTGGCCGGGCACCGGGATGGGCAGGCCCCCGACATGGATGGTCGCTGGCGGGGCAGGCACCGATTGGCTCTCGGTGCGATTCAAAAACTCGACCAGGTCCGACTGGACGAAGCGGCGCTCGCGGCGACGGCCCACGCGATGGCTGGGAAGAAGACTTGCATCGCTCCAGCGCCGGATCGAAGCCTGGCTGACCCTTAGGAACCGAGCCGCCTCAGCCGTGTTCAGCAATTCCTGACTCATTTGCCGCGCTAATTTTCGCGCCGGGCCTCGGGGTCCGGCAACGTCCAGGCGAGCACGGACTGCGGCAGGCTTGTGGCCAGCCAGGCCAGCGGGATCAGCAGCAAGAGGAACTGCCACGCGGTCGAGGGCATCGGCAGCCCGAGCTTGAACAGCAGAGCGACGATGGCGTACAGGCTGATCAGCGCCACCGCACCAGTCAGGATCCGATACGCGACAGCCGTCGCTCGATCGCGCAGCTCGCGTTCGCGCTCGTCGATGTACGCATTGCCGAGCAACAAGCCGCGCACCGAGTAGTTGAGCAGCATGAAGCACGTGAACTGCGCGGTGAAGAGCCAGATGAGGTATGTCACCGGCGGGACGCCGAGGATAGCTGGCAGCGCACCCGCCGGCCCGCCCGAGAGGGCAGCGACGGTCGCCAGCAGCAAGAGGTAGAGCCCGGCGACTCTGAGCCGGCGACGACCACGGGAAAGTCGAACGCCCGGCGCGTCGGCCCGGCGCTCCCGAATCCACCCGCGCGCGAAGGCAATTCGCTCGGCACGGTTACCTTTAGGGATCTGGCGCTTCATCGGGACACCTCCTTTGGCTGGGCGTTGCCATAGACCTGTTCCGACAGCGGCACGAATGGCCGCGCCGAGAAGATAGCTTCCACCGGAAGCCCGAAGACCTCGCTCACGCGAAAGGCCAGCTCGAGACTTGGGCTGTAGTCGCCCCGCTCCAGATAGCCGACGGTCTGGTAGTTGACCCCGAGCGTGCGGGCGAGGTCGAGGCGGGACATCCCTCGCTCAGTGCGAAGGACCGCGAGGCGGTTGTAGACCTTTCGCTCGTCGCCTGCCATGCTGAACCTATATCAAATTGTTGTGCCTACACAACGTTTTGTCAAGTCTGAAAATGTCGCCCTGGGCCGAATGCCTGACCGGGCGGTGCCAACGCGACGCCGGCGATGAGCACGTCGGCAACGGCCTCGGCATGGGCGCGGACGTCCTCGGCGTCGGGATGCTCGGGCGCGCCGAGTAACGCTGCTTCGACGGGGTAGGCGAAGAGCGCTCCGCCGCCGACGACGGCGAGGAAGTGAAGCGTTGCGTACGGAACGGGCCGTATCCGTCCGGCCGCAACGAGACGAGCCAGCAGGCGTTCAACCCCCGGGCGCAGCGGGTTGACAAAGCGGTCCATGACGAAGCGCACGCGTGGGCTGTCGATCGCTCCCTCGTGGTTCATGATCCGCAGCACCTGAGGATGCGCCGCCGAGAAGATGACCTGCCAGACCACCCCTCGGCGGAGGGCTTCGAGGTCGTCGAGCGAGGGAGAGTTGGCGACCTCGCGCCAGGTCTGCTCGGTCTGGGCGAGGACGTGCTCCATCGCCGCGAACCACAAGCCTTCCTTGGAGCCGAAGCGCGCGGTCAGCAAGGCATGGCTCACGCCCAGGCGCCGGCTCAGCTCGCGCACGGACGTCCCGTCATAGCCGGTCTCGGCGAACGCCTCCAGGGCGCCCCGAAGGAGAACATCCAGATCGATTTCCTGGCCGGCGCGCGGGCGGCCCCGTCCTCGTGGAGAGGCTGGAATGACGATGGCTTGAACAGTGTTACAGAAATAGACATCTGGTAATTACTTCCCCGAATGCCGGGTTCGAAAGGAGCGCAAAGCGAGGTAGCGATATGAGAAACACGAACATGACCAGGACGATCCTCTGGGCGCTCGCGGTGGCCTACGCGGTAGCCCTGATTGCGAACATCTCGTTTGGGCTTTCCATCCCCATTGCGCTGGTGCTGTCGATATCGGTCGCGTTCGCGCTTGTTCACGGGGCGGTGCGCTACGGCTGGAAAGGCATTGCGGCATTCATTGCCATCTGTCTCGTGGTGAGCAACATCCTGGAGAACACGAGCATCCTCACCGGCTTTCCCTTCGGGCACTATCACTACACGGATGCGCTTGGGCCGAAGCTCTTCCTGGTGCCGCTGCTCATTGGTCCTGCCTATTTCGCCAACGGCTACCTCGCGTGGGTGCTCGGTAACGTACTGATTGGAGATGTCCGCCGAGGGGCCAGTCCTTTCACGACGTTCGCCGCACCGTTTTTTGCTTCCTTTCTCATGGTCATGTGGGATCTGACCTTTGATCCAAGAGCGTCGACCATCGAGCACATGTGGATTTGGGAGCAAGGCGGCGGCTACTTTGGCGTACCCCTCACGAACTATCTGGGGTGGTTTTTCACTGTCTATGTGTTCCTACAGCTGTTCGCTCTCGTAGTTCGTTTTCGCGAGTCTGGCAATCAGACGATGCGGACTTTGCCGAGGTCTTACTACGCTCAGGCGATCGTGATGTATGCGGTTGTCGGGCTGACACCTGTTCTGACCTTCCTGGTGGGCGGCAGCAATTCGCCGGTCACTGATGCAGCCGGTGTGATCTGGCAGACCCGGAGCATCGCTGAAGCAGCGGCGACCGTGAGCATCTACACGATGATCTTTGCCGCCGGCTTGGCGGCGGCGAAACTGGTTCAAGGATTAGCCGACGCTCGCGATACGTCATTGGAATTACCGTCAGCTCTAACGACGGAGCGGCATACGGGGATTGGTCCCGGTAAAGGCATCATCGCGGGCTAACGGCGCTAGCGGATCGGGTCGCGGTTGTATGCGGTTCGGGCCCAGATGTATCCGACCAGCGCGATCGCGACGCACCAGGCAGAGGCGACGATCGCGCTGTGGCCGATCGGGGTACCTAGCAGCAGTCCACGCAAGGTCTCGATCATCGAGGTGAACGGTTGGTTCTCGGCGAACCAGCGCACGCCCGCCGGCATGGTGTCGGGCGGGACGAAGCCGCTGCTGATGAAAGGCCCGAACTGGAGGAGGAGAGTGGAGCTGTTCGCTCCTGCCACCGACTTGGCCGCCATGCCGAATGCGAGCGCAAGCCATGTCAAGGCGAAAGTCAGCAGCGCCATGAAGCCGAAAGCCGCGAGCCATTGGGCAGGGCCGGCCGTCGGTCGAAAGCCGGCGACGAGAGCGATGCCGATGACCAGGACCACGCTGAGCAGCGTCCTGATCAGGCTCCCGATGACACGCCCGGTCAGCACGGAAGCGCGAGTGATCGCCATGATCCGGAAGCGGGCGACGACGCCTTCGGTCATGTCCATGTTGACGCCGATAGCAGTCGCCGCACAGCCGCTGCCCAGGGTCATCATGAGGATCCCGGGGACGATGTAGTTGACATACGAAGCGCCCGCACCGAGGCTGGAGCGCATCGCACCGCCGAAGACAAAGACGAACAGCAGCAGCATGACGGTCGGGGTGATGAGCCCGCTGATCGCCATGATGGGGTATCGCCGCAGGTGCAGAAAATCGCGGCGCAGCATGGTGGCGGCATCAGTGACGGCGTACGTGCTCATGAGGCGGGTTCCTTCTTGGTAACAGGGTGGCCGGTGAGGGCGAAATAGACGTCGTCGAGGTCTGGCGTGTGCACGGTCAGCGCGTCGACCTCGATGTGTTCCTGTTCGAGCTGGTCGAGCAACGCCCGCAGCGAACGGACGCCTCCATCGGTGGAGATCTGTAGGGTCAGCGCATCCTCATCGCGTGAAACCTCGCCGAAGATGCGCGCCGCGTTCGCCAGCACTGTCGCGTCAGTGAACTGGAGCCGGATGTGGCCGCCGGGAATACGGCGCTTCAACTCTTCGGGGGTACCCTCAGCGACGAGCTTCCCTCTGTCGAGCACCGCGACCCTGTGGGCCAGCTGGTCGGCTTCCTCCAGGTACTGAGTGGTAAGGAAGATCGTGACCCCGCCCGAGGCGAGGTCGCGGATGATCTGCCACATCGTGTGCCGGCTGCGCGGGTCGAGGCCGGTGGTCGGCTCGTCGAGGAAGATGATCCGCGGGTCGCCGATCAGGGTCATCGCGAGGTCGAGCCGGCGCTGCATTCCACCGGAGTAGGTGGAAAGGATCTTCGGGCCCGCCTCGACCAGGTCGAATCGCTTCAGCAAATCGGCAGCACGCGCCCGACCTTCCGGTCTGCTCAGGTGGTGCAGTTCGGCCATCAGGATCAGGTTCTCCTCCCCCGTGAGGAGCTTGTCCACCGCCGAAAACTGGCCGGTGACGCCAATCGCGGCGCGGACCGCATCAGGATCCCGGGCCAGGTCGTGGCCGGCGACACGCACCTCGCCACCGTCAGCGCTGATGTACGTCGACAGGATCTGGACCGTGGTGGTCTTGCCGGCTCCGTTGGGACCAAGGAGCGCGAAGATCGTGCCCTCTGGAATGTCCAGGTCGATGCCGTCGAGCACGACCTTCTCGCCGTAGGACTTGCGCAGCCCGGTGGCCACGATCGCTGATTGAGTCATTGCCGCTCCTTATGTGTCTCGAGTCGAGAACGGTGGATCAAGATGTCGCCAAAGGAAGTTCGCGCTCGCACCTCAACGGTCTGGTCGGATGGCTCTGGTCGATCTGAGGCTTGGAGCGAGTTGCGAACACTGCCGTAGGAGGAGCGCACATCGAGCAGAGCCGCGGTGCCCTCTCGGATCCCGACCTCGAGCTCTCCGTAGGCGGTCCCCAGCTCGACCGAGCCGCTCACGACCTCGCCGATCCGGACCGCGCCGTTGGCGGTCTTGGCGGCGACGGCCCCGAGCGCCCGGTCGATGGTGATGTCGCCGTTGGCGGCATTGCATCGGATGTCGCCTTTGACCTCGCCGACCCAGGTGAGGCCGTTGAGGTTCTTGATCACCGCGGGACCGTCGACCTCAGCGATGCGCACCTGGCCAGACCCCGTAACCTCGGCCCGGCTCACGACGCGATCGACCGTCACACTCCCTGCGCTTGTGTTCAGGTGGACCGGGCCGGCCTCATCGAGCCGGATGTTTCCGACCGCGGTGGTGAACCTGCATTCTCCGAGCCGGCCATCGCAGCGGAAGTCCCCGACCGCAGTCTCGCCCTCGACACGCGACCCCGCCGGTAGCTCGATGCCCACATCGATGGCCTCGCGGCCGCCGAATGGTGAGTAGTGCTTCCACGACTTGGGCGCTCTGATCAGCAGCCTGCCGTCGGAGTACTCGACGCGGGTCTGCTCCGCGGCCGTGACGTCGGACTCCTTGGAGGCATCGCTTGGGCTCACCACGACGACGGTGTCGCGGCGGTCGGTCGCGGTGATCCGAAGGTCGCCCACGACCAGCGCGATCGTCACTGAGATCGGCTTGAGGGTCTCGAACGTCGGCATTGCTAGCGCACCCATCCGGTGTAGCTCTGCCGGCCGCGCTGACTACTCCGCCGCGACTCGCGATCGTCAGGCTCCAGGGCGGCGGCCACGGCCCGGACGAGCCAGGCGTTGACGGAGAGCCCCTCCCTCTCCGCGGCCTCCTCGGCTCGGAGCTTGAGCGAATCGGGAAGGCGGAGGTTGATCCGCGAAGTCCCACCTTCGTCGCCCTCGGTCCTGATCGCCGGCACCGACGCCCTAGAGGTGATCGTGTCTTCGAACGCCTCCTCGCTCGGAGGCAGCGTCACGACAAAACCAGGGTTCTGGCCACGAAGGCGCACCTCGACCGAGCCGGGCGCAAGGTCACGCGTGATCTCGTCGGCCGCGGCCGCCATGGCCTCCAGCAGGATCAGTCGGGTCGCGGAATCAAGCGGCGCGGTGAGTCGCTCGGCGAGAGCCCGGACGTCCTTACCGCCGGCCTCCGCGGCTACGAGCAGCTCGTTCCGGAGCCTGTCAACGTACGGTCCGAGTTCCATGTGAGCCACTATGGCACCAAGTTGGCTCTTTGTCAAGTGCCATTATGGCTCCGGTCGCTATGGCTGCTAACGGGGAGCTTGTTCGAGGCCTAGTATCGAATCCGCATCCGGCCGGGCAGCGCCATGACCCTGAATTTTCCGCCTGAACAGCGACCTCTCCAGACCTCGGGAGCCGATCAGCGAGCTCCAAGGATTCGCGCCGCAGAGCTCATCGGCGCGCTCTCGCTGGCCACGGATCTCGGTGTAGGCGAGCCGTTGGAGCACGGCCTCCGCACGACGGTGATCGCCGTCAGGCTGGCTGAAGCGCTCCGCCTCGCGGAAAACATCCGGCACGCTGTCTACTACGTTTCCCTGCTTCGCTACGCCGGCTGCACGGCGGAGTCGAACATCGACGCGGCGCTGTTTGGAGACGAGATAGCGGTCCGCAGCGTGATGCTCCCCGCGATGTTCGGATCGCGAGCGGAACTCTTCGTCACGATCGCGAGGAAGATTCGCGCGGGTGAGCCGCTCAGGTGGCGAGCCGCGGCCATCGCGCGCGCTGCGGTCCAGCTGAAGAGCGCGTTCCGCAAGTCTTCGGCCGGCCACTGCGAGGTGACCCAAGCCCTTGCCAAACGCCTCGGCCTCGAGCCGGAAATCCAGGCCGCGCTCGGCGACCTGTTTGAGCGTTGGGACGGCAAAGGGTTCCCCGAGGGCCGGCGGGGCGAGGAGATCCCTCTTCCCGTTCGACTCATGCAGGTCGCGGAGGATGCCGACCTCCAGTTTGGCCTCGGCGGGTCGACCCGCGCGGTCGAGGTCATCGGTGAGCGCGCAGGAAGTGCTTTCGATCCCGGGATTGCCGATGCATTCCGCCGGCGAGCTTCGGACTTGCTCGCCGGGCTGGACGCGCCGTCGATCTGGGACGAGGCAATTGCCGCAGAGCCGGGCGCGCCCGCGATTCTGCAGGGACCGCTGCTGGACGAAGGGCTGTTGGTGCTTGCGGACTTCGCAGACCTCAAGAGTCCGTTCACACTCGGGCACTCTCCCGCCGTGGCCGCGCTTGCAGGCGCGGCTGGAAGCCATGCCGGGCTTGGATCGGCAGCGTGCCTCACTCTCCGGCGCGCGGGGCTCGTCCATGACTTGGGGCGCGTTGCGATCACCGCGAGCATTTGGAACAAGGCCGGTCCCCTCTCGCACGATGAGGAAGAGAAGGTTCGGCTGCACCCTTATTTCACAGAGCGTGTTCTGAAGCAGCCTGCTTTCCTCGAAGAGCTAGGCAAGATTGCCTGCCGTCATCAAGAGCGGCTCGACGGTTCGGGGTACCACCGGGGAGCGCGCGCCACCGAGCTATCGATGCCCGACCGGATCCTGGCGGCGGCGAGTTCGTACGAGGCGATGATCGAGCCAAGGCCGCATCGACCCGCGCGACCGCGCGAGGAGGCGGCGGTGCTGCTTCGCGACGAAGCGCGGGCAGGCCGGCTCGACGCCGCGGCCGTCTCTGCTGTTCTCGAAGCCGCAGGCCATGAGGCTGGCGCGGTCGCGGTGTCGCACCCTGCGGGCATCACGTCGCGCGAGGCCGAAGTCCTTCGTCTGCTCGCACGCGGTCTGCTTACGAAGCAGATCGCGAATCGCCTTGGCATCTCGCCAAAGACCGCCGATCGCCACATCCAACATATCTACGAAAAGATCGGCGTCTCGACGAGGGCTGGAGCGACCCTCTTCGCGATGCAGCACGGTCTGCTGGCGATCTAGCCGGAATCCACCGGCGGCGGGATCGCGGCCAGTGGCCCAATGCATGGGGAGAACACCCGATTGGCGCGAGGGGCTTGTGTTCCTACATTGCAATCGAAGTAACGGCCTGGAAATCCTGGCCGACGCCATCTATCGACGACTACAGAAGGAGTGAGTGAAATGGTCAAGTTCGAGATTGAGGTCACAGTCGAGCGGCCGGTCGAGGATGTCTTCAAGTACGTGACCGACGTGAGCAAGCTCCCCGACTGGCAGTCGACTCTTTCGGAGATCCGCAGGGAGTCGAATGGGCCCCTCGCCGTCGGGGCGACGCTCGTCGAAACGCGCAAATTCCTCGCCAGGCGCTGGGAGTCGATACTCAAAGTCGTGGCCTGCGAGCCGAACCGGACCTTCGTGCTCGAGAGCGTTTCTGGGCCGATGCCGTACGCGATGGCATATCGGTTCGAGGGTGTCGATGGCGGCACGAAGATCACGCTCCTGGGGACTGGCGACCCTGGTCCCTTCTTCAGGCTTGCCGAGCCGCTCGTCGGCCGTGCAGCGGAGCGTGAATTCCGCGGCGATCTAGAAACGTTGAAGGACGTCCTCGAGTCGCATGACTACCTTCAACGCTCCGACACCCGAAACGGGACTGCAGCTGGAAAGGAGGTACCGGATGGCCGACTTGCCTAGGTATGACGTCACGGCCCGCAAGGCACACCAGTGGACGATGGTCGCGCTGGTGGCGGCCGCCTTTGTCCTGGAGGGTATTCGGGCGCCGATCCTCTTGGCGATCGCCGGAACCATCATGCTGGCAGGGCGCTTCTGGTGGCCGGCCGACCTGGTTCGGCAGCTCGTCTGGAGAGTGCTTGAGCCTGCTGGCATCTTGCGCCGCTATGAAGTGCACGAGGACCGTGAGACCCGGCGTATGGCGCGGCTGCTCGGCGGGGCCGTCTGGCTTCTTTCCGCCGCTTTGCTGGTGGCGAAGCTCTCCGTCCTGGCCTGGGTGCTCGCGATCGTAATTGCAGTCATGGTCGCCGTTGACGCCAGCGCGGACTTTTGCACGCTCTGCTTCCTCTTCATGCGCCTGGAGCGGTTGGGTCTGCTACCTGGGGCGCTGCACCACAGAGGCAACCGAACGGTCGCCGGAGAGTAATAAGCGATGGTCGAAAGGCTTCTCCTGCTCTTGGCGCTTGCCATTCTGGTTGTGGCCGGCATGGTGGCTGCCCGCGCATGGTCGAGGCGCCAGACCAAGCGGCTTCGCTCTGGTCCGGTTTCGCTCCTCTGGGAGGCGCTAGGTGAGCGGGCCGATGGTCGACCGATAATCGTGGCCTTTTCGACGAAGGGTTGCGCCGCATGCATGACTGCCCAGGCTCCTGCGCTCGAGGCGATCGAGCGAATCCTCGGCCCCTCCTCGGTTCGCATTATCAGGGTCGATTCGGCTGCGCGTCCGGATGTGGTCAAAGCGTTCAGAGTCATGACCGCCCCCAGCACCATCGTGTTCGCGGCCGATGGTCACCTCCGCGCCTACAATCGCGGGTTCGCTACGGCCGATCGACTGGTCGACCAGTTGAGACCAGCCCATGAGTGAGAACTACAGGTTCTATGTCAAGAAGATGGCGGAGCTGAGGACTGTGCGCATTGCGATCCGCCCGCTAAACAGACAGCTGGAGGAGCTTCTCCGGTTCGTGCAGAGATGCGAGGCGATGTGGGACCATGAATATCGCCTCGGCCATTGAGCCTCGGATGGCGCGCGCGGGTACACACACTGGTTACTTTCAGGCGTTCCTCTCGAGGGCGACCACCTGCCACAGCAGGCCTGGCTGGTTGAGTCTGGTCTTGAATCCGCGCTGTTCCACCGTAGCCAAGATGAGCGCTGGCGGGTGCAGGAAGACTCGGAACTGCATCCTGATGACTCGAAACCCTAAGTTGGCCATGGTCAGACCAAGGCGCGTCCACCAGCGGCGGTTGGGAAAGCTCATCACCAACATGCCTCTGGCGCGATCGGCCGCCGCGCCGGCCAGCTTGGGCATGTCCGCATAGCAGCACACGACCCGGTTCATGACGACGACATCGGCGGTTTCAATCTCGCGCCCCGCCTCGGCGAAGTCCGTGACCCGTCGGTCGACCCGATCGCTCAATCCCCTCTCGACTACAAGTTCGCCAGCTGCCGCCTCGTAGGTGGGTGTCAGCTCAACATTGACCGCCCGTGCCATCCCGGCCTTGAGCAGCTCGATCTCGATGGCTCCGATACCACCACCCACCTCAAGAAGCGTCTTGCCCTCGACGCCCCGTTCCCTGATGAAATCGAAGATTCGCTTTGAAGTTTCATCGAGACCCTTGCGCCGGTAGCGCCTTAGTTCTCCGGCCGCATTCTTCTCGCTGAAGATCTGCCGGTAGCCCTTCGGCGTGCAGCAGTCGCTCATGTGGAACGGCGGGCTCGAATCGAGTAGCCGAGGGTGCCAAACTCCCGAGCGCTATCCTCCCCCCGAGCGCCGGCGAACGTATCGAGTGGATTCGCCAGCTCGATGTCAACGAGCCCGGCGCCGCCGATCACCGTCTCCCACCCTGCGCACGGCAGGGCGCCTGCGATTCAACCCGTCCAGAGGTCGATGTCGCGAAGCGCGTCCTCAGGGACGGGGCGCTCGAGGCAGATGTCCGCCACCGTCATCCGGCCTCCCGGCTTTAGCACCCGAAAGATCTGACGATAGACACCGATCTTGTCAGGGCAGAGGTTGATCACCCCATTGGAGATCACGACATCCGCCCAGCCATCGTCGACGGGCAAATCTTCGATCAGGCCCTCGCGAAACTCGACGTTTTCCAGTCTCAACCTGGCTGCCATTGACCGGCTGCGATCCAGCATCTCAGGAGTCATGTCGACCCCAATCACCCTTCCTTCGCTGCCCACCCAAAGTGCCGCCAGGAACGAGTCCATGCCAGCTCCAGAGCCGAGATCGACGACCCGCTCGCCAGGCGTCGGCCCACCCCAATAGAAGGGGTTGCCTACGCCGGCAAAGGCTTCGCACGCGTCGTCTGGAAGCTGGTCGAGCGGTGTCGCGGGGTAGCCGAGTCGAATCGCGTGTGAGCGCCCGGTATGGAAGTGGTACTCACCGGTGGGGTCCTCCGCGACTTCGCGGTACTTCTCGCGCACCTCCTTGCGCAGCGCTTCCAGATCGACTACTTCGAGTATTTCGGCCATCGTCTTCTCCTAGTGATCGCTCGCCGGATGATCTGCCTTGACCGCCGTCGCCAGGAACACCTCGCCGCGATAGACGTATTGCTTGTCGTCGGCACCGGATAGACGATCCCGAACCTGGCGTAAGCATGCCTCGCGATCCTCGACGCCTAACGACTGAAGACGCAGTCGTGAATTCATGCGTACCTGATAGTCGAAGTGCTCTTCCGGCTGCCATCGGTGCTCAATCGTCTCGGTCCAAACGTTGATCGAGACCAAGCCTGTTTGCTCGAGCAGCGCGGTCATCTTCTGAGTGCTGTCGCAGCAAGCCCGGTTGTCGACTGCAGGCAGGTCGAGGACCTGGGCGCCAGCTGCTTGAAGCTCCTCATCCCAAATGGCGTTGGCCGGCGGCATTTTCTCCGACCCCCATGTGACCATGCCCACGGCGCCTCCCGGCTGCAACACCCGGCTCACCTCCGCGAGGCATTCTTCGGGGTATGGCAGGTGAAACAGGACAAAGGCGACGACCGCTACGTCAAAACGGTTCGCGGGTAGCGCCAATTTCTGCACATCCATGAGTGCCAGAGGGCCCGAGTGCTTCTCTTTGGCCAGGCGAAGCATGCCCTGTGAACGATCGGTGCCGAGGATCACGGCGCTGGGAGCCGCGCGCTGTATCGCCGGCAACAACGCGCCTGCGCCGGTGCCGATGTCGACGACGCTCCTGGTGCTGCTGGAGAGAGGAAGACGTGCAACGAGACGCTCGCCAACCGGCCGGATGAGCGGACTCCACAACGCGTCATAGACCTCGGCGCGCTGCGTGTATCGGTCGGCCAGCATCGCCGTCTGCTGATCCGCCGTCAGGTCGGCCAGCCTCATCGATCCAGCGCGGGAACGCCGGCTCCGTCCGACTCGACACTATTCCCGGCGGCGACCCATTCCGGCAGGCCGTCGGTAAGGTGCCGGGCAGCGTAACCGTGTGCGCGTAGGCTACGAACCGCCTCTGGCGCGAACGCACAGTACGGGCCGCGGCAGTAAGCGACGATCTCGCGGTCTTGGGGTAATTCCCGCAGCCTCTGCTCCAGCTCCTCTAGCGGAATCGAGACGGCACCGGCAACGTGCGCTGCTTGATACTCCTCGACAGGTCGGACATCGACCACGACTAGCGGCTCGCCGGCCCGCAGTCGGGCCAGAAGTTCATCACCATTGATCGCCTCAAGGCCTTCCCGTGAACCAAGGTATGCCTCGACGAGGCCCTGCACGCCGGGCAACCTTTCAGCCGCCAACGAGCGCAACGCCACCCAGAACCGGTAGACCGCCGGCGAGGCCAGCCGGTACCGCACGCGGGTGCCTTCACGTGTCGCGGCCACGAGCCCGGCCTCCTTCAAGACCTGGAGGTGCCGGCTGGTATTGGCGACTGACATACCGACCTGGCGTGACAGCTCCTCGACGGTGCGCTCGCCGTTGGCCAGCACGTCGACGATCTCGACTCGGCGTCCGCTGGCGGCGGCCTGCGCGACGCGGGCGAATTGATCGAAGAGCTCGATCTTCAACGCGCGCTCCGTCATCAGGCTCCCAGTATCGCTACTTCACCCTCCACTGTCAAGACTTCAATTGATCACTTGACAATTTGAGAACAGCCCCGGAGAATGTCGCGCAACGGATTTCCGGAGGTGGTTGAGGATGATCGAGCAGAGGCGCGTTCCGGCGGCGGATGCAGATGTTGTGGCGAGCCCTGAGCGCACATCACCGCAAGAGTTCCTGGAGCTGCTGGTCGCCCGCGATTTCGAACGCCTGGCTGCCACCCTGGCCAGCGGCGCCCGCGCTCGGTTCTTGCTCCCTCACGGGCTGGAGGAGGACTCCGGCAGAGATGCCATCGTTCGCCGCATCGCGAGCTGGTTTGGGACAGCGTCTCTCTTCGACCTCACGTCCTCGACCCAGGACGAGGTCGGGCAGCGACACCGCCTCACCTGGCGGTTCAACCTTGTGCGGGACCGGGGCTCGCGCGAGGTAATCGAGCAGCTCGTTTACCTGGATGTCGGGCCCCAGGGCATCGAGCAAATCGATCTCCTGTGTTCCGGATTCCAGCTGGAGCCGGGCGTCACTGCCACTTCGATGCAGTTCTTCGACGCCGGCGAAATGGGCTGCGCGGACGGCCTGGCTCAGGAGTTCCGGCGCCAGATCGCCAAGGTGTCGATCGGCGGGTCGCTGGAGGTCGTCGTCAGCGATCCGGCCGCCAAAGAGGATCTGCCTTCACTGGCAAGGCTGCTCGGGCAGCGAATCACGTCCACCCAGGCGCACGACGACGGGCGCCTCACCATCACTGTGGAGAGACAGAAATGAACGAGAAGCTGATCTTCAACTGCACCTGGGGTCGGGAAGAGCCGGAACGGGCAACGCTGCCCTTCGTTGCCGCCAACATCGCGGCCACTGCGGGACAAGAGGCAGTCGTCCTCTGCACGATCGAGGCGGTGCGCCTGGGATGCAAAGACGGCAGCGAGGGCGTCGAAGCGACCGGGCTGCCGAAGCTCCGCGATCTCATGACTGAGTTCATCACCAACCAGGGCAAAGTGTGGCTCTGCGGCGCTTGTGCCAAACCGCGGGGCATCACTCAAGACCAGCTGGCGGACGGCGTGAGCATCGTCGGGGCCGCCAAGATAGTGGAAGAGATCGTCGCCGGTGCCAAGACGGTCGCCTTCGCCTGAAGCGAACGACGCCTCAGTGAGACTCCTGGAGATCGCGTGACATGAGAGCTGACCGTATCTCGGTCGGCGAACTCCAGGAGCTTCTCGCTGCAGGCCGGCCGGTCACTGTTGTCGACGTCCGACCGCCATCGGATATTGAGTGGGAGATTCCCGGAAGCATCCACGTGGATGCGTATGGTGATCTCCAATCCGGTCGGCTGGGACCGTTGGTGGAGTTGAACCTGCCTGCGGGACCCATCGTCACCGTCTGTGGAGTTGGCAGGACCGCAGCCATCGCTACCGACCTGCTCAGAGCGAACGGCGTCGAGGCACTGACGCTCGAAGGCGGGATGCGCGCCTGGTCGCTCGCCTGGAACACAGCCCAAACAACGATCTCGGGCTGCAAGGTCGTCCAGGTCCGGAGGACTGGAAAGGGATGCCTCTCTTACATCGTGGCATCACATTCTCAGGCGGTCGTTGTCGACGCCTCGGTCGATCCCGACGTCTACGTCCGCTTGCTCCGTGAGCGGGGATGGCGCCTCGTGGCCGTGGCGGAGACCCACATCCACGCGGACCATCTTTCGCGGTCGAGGCTGCTGGCCCATCTTGAGGGCGCCGACCTCTGGCTGCCCGCGCAGAACCGCGCCAAGTATTCGTTCCGAGCTGTTGCCGATGGTGACCGGATCGCCTTCGGTTCGACGGCGCTGGTTGCCATGCGCACCCCTGGACATACAGAGGAGAGCACCACGTATGTGCTCGACAGCATCGCCGCGTTCACGGGCGACACATTGTTTCTCAACAGCGTTGGCAGGCTTGACCTCGAGGGCGGCACGCGCGGGGAGCTGGAGTCGCGCGCGCGCGTCCTGCATATGTCGGTCCGCCGTCTCCTCCAGCTGCCCGAGGCGGCTCAGCTGTTACCCGGTCATGTATCGGCGCCCATAGCCTTCGATGGCCGCGTCTTGACGACGAAAGTCGCGACGATCCGGGACACGGTGGCCCTCACTAGACTCGATTCCGCCGCATTCGTGGAGGCCGTTCTGGCTCGGATCCCGCGAAATCCGCCGAACCACGCGCGCATCGTCGAGCTCAACCAACGTGGAGAAGTTCCTGCCGATCCCACTGAGTTGGAGGCGGGAGCCAACCGCTGCGCTGTCGCCTAAGGCTCACACATGAATGTAGCGCAGGCGATCCGACTCGGCCTGCGCGCGAACTGGCGACAGTTCGCGCTTTTGGTCGCGATCAACGCGTTCGTCGGGGGCGTTGTCGGCGTCGAGCGCTCCACCCTGGCGCCCCTTGCCGGACACGATTTTCATCTCGCCAGCCGGGTCGCGATCCTGTCCTTCCTGATCAGCTTCGGACTGATCAAGGCGGCCAGCAACTTCGTCGCCGGGCGTCTCGCCGACCGGTTTGGCCGTCGCGGAGTCTTGCTCGCGGGATGGGCGGCAGCGCTACCGGTTCCAGTGCTCATCATCGTTGCGCCCTCATGGGGCTGGGTGGTGTTTGCCAACGTGCTGCTGGGCGTCAATCAGGGCCTGGCTTGGTCGACCACTGTGAACATGAAGATCGACCTCGTCGGACCTCGTCGCCGAGGGTTCGCTCTGGGCTTGAACGAAGCCTCGGGCTATTTGGCCGTGTCAGCGGCTGCGGCAGGGGCCGGATTCCTTGCCGCGTCCTATGGCATCCGCCCCACCCCCTACTTGTTCGCCGAGGGTCTCGCCGCTTCCGGTCTGCTGCTGTCCCTATTCACCCGCGAAACCGCGAGACATGTGGAACTTGAGTCCGCGGGCGAGACACCGACGCAATCGGTGGGCAAGTTGATGCTCGACGTCAGCCTCCGCGACCGAACGATGTCCAGTTCGTGCCAGGCCGGCATGGTGAACAACCTCAACGACGGCATGGCTTGGGCCCTGCTGCCACTCTTCTTTGCCGCTCACGGGCTCGGGCTTCGCGAAATCGGGCTCCTGGCAGGCGCCTACCCCGCAGTCTGGGGAGCTGGTCAGCTGGCCACCGGATGGATCAGCGACCACCTGGGCCGCAAACGCCTGATCGTGGCCGGGATGCTGCTGCAGTCGCTTGCGATCGCGGGCTTCGTTGTCATTCCCGGCTTCGCGTGGTGGGTTGCCGAAAGCATCCTCCTCGGCGCCGGCACCGCGCTGGTCTACCCGATCCTGCTCGCCGTCATCGGTGATGCCGCACGGACTCCCGACCGGGCGACATCGGTCGGGATCTATCGCCTCTGGCGCGATTCCGGCTACGCGGTCGGCGCGATCGTCGCCGGCACCATCGCCGACGCCGCCGGCTTCTCTGCTGCGATCGTGACAGTCGCAGCGCTTACAGCGATCTCAGGGCTTGTTGTCGCGGTCCGGATGCGGGAAACAATTATTGGATCCGACGTAGCCGTCGCCCCGATGCCGTTGCGTCGCAGCTGACTCAGCTCATGGGGCGAGCTCTAAACCCAGGTCGATTGACGCTGACGGCGACTGCGTAGCCGGCGCCAACCAACCCAATCAGGAAGCCGGCGAGTATCGCCTGGTGCGGCGGCAGTGCTGCCATCGATGCACGGAGCTCCATTGGATGCGTCTGATGCCAATAAAGGTCCCAAACCGTTGCGATGGCAACCACCACGATTCCATGGGCTGCGGCCAGACGCCACCAAGTGGCTGGGCCTTGAGATAGCTAGCGCCATGCACTCCAACTCGCGAGCAGCACGAGCGGCAGGTACACAAGTAAGGCTCCACTCGACATCATCGAATGCATCAGGCTCGCCATCAGAGCACTCCTAGGAGCGGCCATCATGAGGATGAAAGGGCCGAAGGCGATCAGCACGACCAAGACCAAGAGCACATACAGGGCGATGAACGTCCGCGACCTGAGATCGATCTTGCCACTGAATGCCAGCACCGAGATGACGAGAAGGCCGCCTAGGTCGATGACAAGGTGCGCCGGCTGGGTGCCCGGACCGATGAGATGCTCCCGCCAGTCCCACAGGGTGCCGGCAATACCGAGAGCGTATGCAAATGCGAGCAGTTCGATTGCCTTAGGCTCGCGAATCTTGCGGCCCGAACGGACGGCAACGCAGGAGGCGTGGCCTGCGTTTGGCCGCTTTACTACGCCTGTCGTACACCGATGCTGAGGGCTCGCCTCAGTGAGCACGTCCGACATCGGCGGCGTTCAAGGTGGGACAGAATGCCGCGTTCGATGACGCCCTCCGGCAGCGTGCCGCTGCTGGTCCGTCTCCAGGACTCTCCCGCGTCCGGACTTGCAGCTGGCGGTCCGACGGGGATGATGCTGGCGGCGGAGCTGACGCTGGCGGGGACCGACGTCCTCATCGTCGAGCGACGCGCCAGCTTCAAGCTCGAAAGCTCGCGCTCCAGAGGTCTGCACTCCCGCACCATCGAGGTGCTGGACCAGCGCGGTGTCGTCGATCGCTTCCTCGCCGAGGGGAAGGCGATGCAGGTGCAGGCGTTCGCTGGGATCCTGCTGGACATCAGCGACTTCCCCACCCGCCACAACTATGGGATGGCGCTGCTGCAGAGCCACTTCGAGCGCATCCTGGCCGGCTGGCTCGACGAGCTGGGCGTTCCCATCCTGCGCGAACGCGAGGTGACCGGTTTCACGCAAGACGACAGCGGCGTCGATGTCGCGCTGTCCGACGGCACATCGCTGCGGGCGCAGTATCTGGTTGGTTGCGACGGGGGCCGCAGCGCTGTGCGCAAGGCGGCCGGAATCGATTTCGCGGGCTGGGATCCAACCACGCGCTGGATCATTGCCGAGGTCGAGATGGAGGAGGTGCCGGAATTCGGCTTGCGTGGCGGTGGTGGCATCGGCCCAGCCGAGGATGGACGGGTGGGCGTCACCCTCATCGTGCCCGACCTGGACCGCACCGATGAGCCCACCCTGCAGGACGTCCGCGACGCGCTCATCCGGGTTGACGGCAAGGACTACGGCGTGCACAGCCCGCACTGGATCTCCAGCTTTACCGACATGACGCGTCAGGCGGTGGCATATCGCAGCGGGCGCGTGTTGCTCGCGGGTGACGCCGCACATGTGCACGCCCCGATGGGCGGGCAGGGTTTGAACATCGGCGTGCAGGACGCTGTCAACCTGGGGTGGAAGCTGGCTCAGGTTG
>WNFB01001404.1_pt1 | contig 20474 bp, 14 predicted proteins | sample 5400501 | NCBI WGS metagenome assembly WNFB01 (sample SAMN13153341, study PRJNA577476) | soil metagenome | isolation source: 200 cm saprolite under Douglas fir tree site 2 hole 1 | place: USA:California | collected 2015-04-18 | reverse complement strand
CTGCCTGCTGAAGAGGTGAGGTGGGACCTCCACGCCCTGCGCAGCGTAGGCCTCGAAGGGGACTCCGATGTCGGCCACCCAGACCTCGCCGCTCAGCCGCGGCCCGTCTGCCTCCAGGAGCCCGGGCTTGGGGAGGCCAAGGGTCAGCGTGAGGTCCGCCTCCACAGCGGGGTCGTGGGCCCGCCCGCTGTCTGCCTCCAGCCCGGAGGGCAGGTCGACCGCGACCACGCGGACTGTCGCCGCGTTCAGGGCGCGGATCCACTCCGCGTAACGGCCCTCCGGCGCGCGCGCGAGTCCGGTCCCGAGCAGCGCGTCGACCGCCACCTGGGCACCGGCCAGGTCGAGGTCGGTGCGGATCGGGATCCCCAGCCTCCGCAGCGCCTCCGCCTGCCGCGCGGCGGGGCCGGTCAGCGCCTCGGGGTCGATGCAGGCCACGCTCTGCAGGCGTCCCCAACGGTAGAGGTGCCGCGCGGCGGCCAGCCCGTCGCCCCCGTTGTTGCCGCGGCCGCAGACCACCGCCGTGCGGCCCCGGCACATGCGGGCCACCTGCCAGCCCGCGGCCGCCATCAGCCAGTCGATGGGAATCCCGAAGCGTTCGCCGACGAGGGCGTCGGCGGCTCGGGCCTGGGCGCTACTGAGGGTCGGCAGCCGCCGGCCGCTGGACGACAAATGAGCAGTAGGACTCGCCGCGATGGATGGAGCTGGCCTGGGAGACCGGCGCCCCCAGCAAGCGCGCGATCAGCTGTGGCGTGATCGTGCAGACCTGCGGGAACTTCAGGGCCGTGTTCCGGAAGGGGCAGTTGTGAATGGCGATCTGGACGCCGTCCGCCGTCTCCTCGCTGACTGCCAGGGTGCCGGCGCGGCCGATCCAGGCCACCAGGCGTTTCAGCTTCCGGTCGAAGTCGAGGCCCTCCAGGTCACCCTCGATGGCGTCGGCGTGCCGGTCGGCGACCCGCCGGAAGATCTCGTCCAGTGCCTCCGGGCCGTGCATCTCCTGGACCTCGGTCAGCACCATGGTCGCCAGCTGCCCGTAGCGCTTGGGGAAGACCTGATGGGCCCTCTCGGTGAGCGAGAAGAGCAGCAGCGGGCGGCCTCGCTTGCTGCGGACGGGCTCGCTCCTGACGAAGCCGTCGTCCTCCAGGTGAGCGAGGTGCTGCCGCACCGCGTTGGGGGTGACCCCAAGCTCGGTGGCGATGGCTTCGGCGCTGGCCGCCTGCTTGCGCCGGAGCAGTTCCAGGACCTCCATCCGGGTCGAGCGGGCGGCGGCGACAGGAGACATACTCTGGGCGGCTGGGCGGGGATGTTAGCACAGGGGTTTGGGGATTTATTCAAGGGTGTTCTTGACAAAGTCGGGACCCCGCCTAAAATGGTCTCGCGAGGGGACTTGAGAAGATGATCGAGCAGGCCAACCTGGCCATCGAGGAGTCGTTCGAGCGCGACCGCCGGCAGCGTGAGGAGAAGTACGCGCGGCGCAACAAGATGCGGTACATCGACCGCCTTCTGAATGAGCTCGAGATGCTGAACCTGGCCGACGAGCAGAAGCTGCCGGCCGTGCTTTCGACCGCGGTCGACCAGCTGCTGGCGGACAGCTCGGCGGCGGCGGCCGAGCAGCGGAAGATTGTCTCGGTGGTCGAGGCCATGGACCTCCTGTATGAGATCCAGGATTCGCTGATGTTCAACCAGATCGAGGACGAGTAGGGCTTCTAGCCACCTACGATCCGGCGGAGCGCGGCACGAGTTTGATCGTCGTGGATCGCGCCTCCGGGGTCAGAACGCTGTTGAGAATCCTTCCGGCGTATCGGCGGTATTTGGCCCGGTAAGCAGCATCGATTTCGTGGTCGACGTCATGGTCGGCCTCCACGAGGGTGACGTCTCTCTCAACGCCGCCGGCCCAGATCCGACCTTCGTGCGTCTCCTGGACGCCCCGGAACCAGGCCGCATCACGCCCCTTGACGGCCGATCGGACGTAGAGGCTGTCGTCGTGACGGACCACCCAGACGGTCACCGGTTTTCGGAGCGTGCCGTCGCGCTGAAGTGGCGCGATCTGCATTTCTTCTGCTGCTCCGATCTTTGCGAGCTCGTCACTTGTCCAGGCGGTCATCGGCGCGTCTCCTTCGTACGGACCTCTAAGGGAGGCGGCGCCGCACGTCGGATGCCCGGCGCACGGTCCAGTCGGGGTACGGCCGCGCCACCAGCATGACCGGCTGGCCGGCCTCCACCCAGCCTTCCTGCATCACGCGCAGGTACCAGCCGTGCCGGCCGCTGGCCTCGACCCGTCTGAGCAAGTCCGGGCGCGCCCAGCGGTAGCCGATCTTGTAGCAGGGCCCGCGGGGGCTGCTGACCTGCACCACCGTGGAGCCGATCGCGTAGGCGTCGCCGATGCACACGGACTCCTCGTCCTGCCCGACGATGGTGAAGTTCTCGCCGAAGCCGCCCGGACCCATCTCGGCCAGGCCCAGCTCGGAGCGCCACCTGGGGTAGTGGTCGGCGGAGTAGGCGAGCACCGCCATCTCCAGACCGCCATGCACACGGCGGTCACCCTGCTGGTCCCCCTCGAGCCCCTGGGAGCTGAGCCGGACCGATCCGTTGACCGGCGTCTTGAAGAAGGCCGAGCGCCAGCGGAGCCGCTTGGCAAACTCCGGCGCCGGCAGCAGCCGTGACCGGCCGACCTGGACCGAGACCAGAACGGACAATGCGGCCATAGCCTAAGACGGCTCAGCGAGGGGCCTTACATTTAGGCCGTGCGCATCGGCGTCCTCACCGGTGGCGGCGACGCGCCCGGGCTGAACGCAGCCATTCGCGGCGTCAGCCGGCGGGCCTTCCAGCTCGGCCACCAGGTCACCGGCATCAAGAACGGCTGGGCCGGCTGCCTGGGCGAGGGCGACATGGAGGACCTGACGCCGGAGTCGGTGCGCGGCATCCTGCCCCTGGGCGGCACCATCCTGGGTACCTCGCGCACCAACCCGCTGAAGGAGAAGGACGGCCTCCAGCAGGTGATCGCCACCCTGGGCCGCCACGGCGTCGGCGGCCTGGTCGCGATCGGGGGCGACGACACCCTCTCGGTGGCGGTCAAGCTGCACGAGGCTGGCTTCCCGGTGGTGGGAGTGCCGAAGACCATCGACAACGACCTTTCGGCGACCGAGTTCTGCATCGGTTTCGACACCGCCGTGGGCGTGGTGGTCGAGGCCCTCGACCGCCTGCACACGACGGCCTCCGCCCATCACCGCGTGATGGTGGCCGAGGTGATGGGCCGCGACACCGGCTGGGTGGCCATGGTCGGCGGCATCGCGGGTGGGGCCGACCTGATCGTCATCCCCGAGTTCCCGACCCCGCTGGCGGAGATCATCGAGCACCTCCACCGCCGGCGGAAGGAGGGCAAGGACTTCAGCATCATCGTGGTCGCGGAGGGAGTCAGGCTGCCGGAGCTGGGCGAGGAGGCGGAGGCCGCCAGGAAGGATGCCTTCGGGCACGTGCAGCTGAGCAAGCGCGGCATCGGCGACCGCCTCAGCCAGCGCATCGAGGAGGAGACCGGCCTGGAGACCCGCGTCACCGTGCTCGGGCACATCCAGCGCGGCGGCTCGCCCTCACCGACGGACCGGATCTGGGCGACGCGGCTGGGCGTGAGGGCGGTCGACCTGCTCGCCGGCGGCACCAGCGGCGTGATTCCGGTGGAGGCCAACGGCGAGGTCGAGGTGATGCCGCTGGAGGCGGTGGTCAAGGAGCAGCGCAAGGTCCCCAAAGAGCTGCTCGACCTGGCCCAGGTCTTCGAGTAGGGGAACCCCGTGCTGCTGACCGAACTGCTGCGCGGCCTGCTCGCCGACTTCCAGCGCACCGCGGGCGCCGACCTGCTCTCGCTGAGCCTCTTCGACGAGGCGACGGGCACCTACTACGCGCCCTTCGCGCTCGGCCTCGGCGAGGAGGGCCTGGAGGAGTCGCTGCTGGACATGGGCGAGCAGCTAGCCCGCTATAAGGCCGACGCCTCCCAGGGCAAGGCGCCGCGCGAGCTCGGGTTCACCCACTACGGTTCCACGGTCTGGCTCACAGTCAGCAAGCGGCCGCTGGTGGCCAGGGACGCGCAGAAGGAGGTCGACAGCAGCTTCGTCCGCCGGCACCAGGTCCGCTCGTTGATCGGCCTCCCCCTGATCGCCGGCGACCGCCTGGTCGGCCTCGTCTACCTCAACTACCTGGACGCGGCGCGGGCCCCGGGGCCGGAAAAGCTGACGGAGCTGGAGGGGGAAGCGGCGGCCGCGGCCGCGGCGATCCAGAAGCAGCTGGGTCAGGCCGAGAAGGAGGCGCTGGCCACCATCGAGCGCCTGAGCCGGGAGCTCGCCGCCGCCTCCGGCTCGGCCAACTTCGGCCAGAGCCTGGCCGAGGTGCTGGCCGACCTGCGGGCCGCGGCCGGACTGGAAGCGCTGGCCGTCTACCAGCACACCGGAGGGGGTCGGCTGGCGCTGGCCGCCCAGCAGGGCGTCGCCGGTCTGCCCGCCACCATCCCGGTGCCGCAGGACCCCGACGCCTGGGAGCAGGCGGTGCTGAACGCCACCGGGGCCGCCATCGGAGAGCTGCACCTGGTCGCCGCCCTCGCGCTGGCCGCCGAGCGCCCGCAGGGGCTGCTGCTGGCCCTCAGCCGCGACCGGGTGGCCATCCCCCGCCTGGCGCCGGCCGCGATGGACCTGCTGGAGACTTCCGCTCAGCTGCTGGGCGGCTCGCTGGCGGCGCAGCGCCTGGTCGCCACGCTGGAAGACACCAACCGGGTGCTGGGAGCCCTGAGCCGCCTGAGCAACGCCATGTTGCGGCCGGGGTCCTCGCGCCGGGAGGTGCTGGAGGCGGTCGTCAACCACCTGACCAGCGCCGAGGTGCCCGAGTTCGACTTCCAGCTGGCCGGCGTCTACCTGCTGGAGGAGGTGGAGCCGGGGCGGCTCGCGGTCCGGATGGCGGCCGGTTCGGAGCCGCTGGACCAGGAGCGCGACCTGGCGCCGGACGACGTCCTCTGCTACGTCGCCCGCAACTGGCAGGTGGTGGCGGTCGGGCCCCTGGGGGGCGGCGAGCTGCTGGCCGGCTACCAGCCGGACCAGCTGCTGGAGACCTCGGTCCCCGCGGTCCGTGCCGACGGCAGCACGGCGGCCAGCGTCCCGGTGGCGCTGGTGGCGGCCGGCGGCCGCGTGCCCGACCCGCCCTTCACGCTGGCCGGTGACATCTTCGAGGCCCGCCGCCACGCGGAGCTGATCCGCGTCTTCCTCCCCTTCGGCCGGGACAGCCGCGCGCGGGCGACCGGCGTCCTCGAGCTCGGCTACGAGCGGTCCCGAAAGCGGCCGCTGGAGAGGACACAGGTCGAGGCCCTGCGGGCGGCGGCGGCGCAGGTGGCGGTGGCCCTGGAGACGGCTCGGCTCTACGAGGACGCCCGCCGGCACGCCGAGCAGCTGGAGCTGTCGAGGAACGTGAGCCAGGCGATCGCCTCCTCGATCGACCTCGACCAGACGCTGCGGCTGGTCGCGCGCAACCTGGTCCGCCTGGTTGACGCCTCGCTCTGCCAGATCGCCCTCTACGAGGAGGACGGCTACGGCTGGTACGGGGCGGCCGCCTCCGAAGGCGAGGAGGCCTGGCGGCGCCAGCGCGGCGAGCGGCCGGCTCCCTCCTTCCTGTTCGAGGTGCTGGACCGCCGGGCGCCGCTGGTGATCGACGACGCCGCCCACAGTGAGCTGGTCAGCCCTGAATACGTCCAGCTCTTCGGGGTTCGCTCGCTCCTGGCTCTGCCCCTGCTGGCGGACGGGCAGCCGATCGGGGCGGCGGTGCTGGCCCGCACCGGCGAGGTCCGGCCCTTCAGCCCGGAGGAAGCCGAGCTGGCCGGCGGCCTGTCGGACCAGGCGGCGATCGCGATCAAGAACGCCCGCCTCCACGCCTTCGCCGAGGAGGAGCGGCACCTGGAGAAGGACTTCATCCTGGTCGGCTTCGGCATGTGGGGCCAGAAAACCTATCAGCACCTGCTCACGCTGAAGCAGTTCTTCAACTTCAAGATCTCGGTCGTCCAACTGGACGCCGGGATGGCCCGGGTGGAGCTCGCGAGCCGGGCCGAGGAAGTCCGCGCCACAGGCGACGCCTTCTACTGGGACAGCGAGGCGGAGCCGGCCTACCAGCAGCTCGCCCGTGACCTCGAGTCCAGCCGCTACGTGATCACCTACATCGCCACCCCGGCGGCCAGCCACCTGGCCACGCTGGCCCGCTTCTACGACCTCAGCGACGTGATCGTGGTCGAGAAGCCGCTGGGCGCGGCCCCCGACGCCTACCGGGAGTTCCTGGACAGCGTGCCACCCGGGGTCGAGATCGTGGCCGCCGACCACTACTACTTCAAGCTCGAGGTGCGGCTCCTGCAACTCCTCCTGAGCGAGGAGCGCACTCTGCGCGCCTTCCTGGACAGCGTCGAGCAGATCGAGGTCGAGATCCTGGAGGAGCAGCCGCTGACCGGCGCGGCGGCCGACATCGGCGTGGTGGCGGACCTGATCCCGCACGCCTTCGCCATCGTCTCTCTCTTCACCCCCATCGGCCGGATCCAGCTCGACCCGGCGGGGCCGCTCCTGATCGGACGCCAGGAGCCGCTGCAGGGGACGCGCGAGACCTACGCCCGGATGAAGGGCAGCTTTCCCTATCAGGGCCGCTCGGTGCGGCTGGTCATCGACATGGGCAAGGGCGTCGAGGACTCGAAGTGGATCAAGCTCAGCGCCGACCTTGGCGCCGGCGGCCGGGGCAGCTTCTACAAGTTCGACTTCGGCCGCGGCGAGGCCATCGACGGTACCCAGGCCGCCGTCCGGGCCGCCCGCCGCACGGTGCGCCAGCCGGGCGTCCCCGACAACGCGCACCTGACCATGCTCCGCCACGTGATCGAGAAGCGGCGCCCGGCGGTGGGGATCCTCTCCATCCGCGAGGCTCTGCGCTCGAACCAGCGCATTCAGGAGCTGGAGGCGCTTGCCGGCCGACTGCTGGAAAAGGGCGAATGGACGCTCTACGGGCAGGGGCACCGGCCCGACTTCAGCAGGCGTACCGGGACTTCGGCGTCTCGCTGATCGCACCCCTGAAGTTGCCATTGCTGGGCGGGAACCTAGAATGAAGGAGCTTGGCGTTCGCCGGATAGCCATGGCTGGGGGTAGAACATGAGCGCTTCGAGCTTCGGAAGGTCTCTCCTCGTCGTTCTGATGAGCGCACTGGTCGCGGCCGGTTGCGCGCCTGGCCAGGGCACGGGCAAGACCGGCGGCTCCGTCAAGGTGCTGGCGGTCTGGGGTGGCAGCGAGCAGGACTCCTTCCTGGCCATGGTCAAGCCTTTCGAGGACCGGACCGGCATCAAGGTTGAATACGAGTCCACCCGTGACATCGCCTCCGTGCTCAACACGCGCCTCAAGGCTGGCAATCCGCCGGACGTGGCCGGGCTACCAGGCCCCGGCCAGATGGCGGAGTTTGCCAAGGCCGGCAAGCTGATCAACCTCGACAACGTCCTCGACACCAACCAGATGAAGGATCAGTACTCGGCGGACTGGATCAAGCTGGGCCAGGTCAACGGGAAGAGCGTCGGCATCTTCATCAAGTCGTCGTTGAAGGGCCTGGTCTGGTACGACCCCAAGTACTTCAACGCCAAATACCAGCCGGCCAAGTCCTGGTCCGACCTGATCAGCCTGGAGGACAAGATCAAGTCGGACGGCACCGCCCCGTGGTGCATCGGGCTCGCCAGCAGCGGCGCCGACGGGTGGCCCGGCACCGACTGGATCAAGGACATCGTCCTCACGCAATCGGGCCCGGACGTCTATGACCAGTGGGTCGCCGGCAAGAAGCAGTGGAGCTCCTCGGAGATCAAGGGCGCGTTCAAGATCTGGGGCGACAATTTCGTCGCCAAGCCCGGCATGGTCTACGGGGGCAAGCAGTCGATGGTCTCGGTCGACTTCGCCGACTCCGCCACTCCGATGTTTGCGAGTCCGCCGAAGTGCTACCTGCACCACCAGGCCAACTTCATGTCCGGCATCTTCGTCGAGAAGAACCCGGCATTGAAGGCGACCACGGACTTCAATTTCTTCAACATGCCCGCCGTCGACAGCAAGTACGACGGCGCCAAAGTGGTGGCCGGCGACCTGTTCGGAATGTTCAAAGACACGACGCAGGCGCGCCAGCTGATGAAGTACCTGACCACGGCGGAGGCGCAGTCGATCTGGGTCAAGCGGGGCGGGACCCTCTCCTCCAACAAGAAGGTCGCGCTGTCCGACTACCCCGACGACCTCTCAAGGCTGATGGCGAAGACCCTGACCGAGGCGAAGATCTCTCGGTTCGACGCCGGCGACCTGATGCCGGCAGCCATGCAGGCAGCTTTCTGGAAGGCGGCGCTGGACTTCGTCAGCGACCCCGGCAAGCTGGACTCCATCGTCGCCGGGCTGGATAGAGTGCAGGCGGACGCCTACAAGTAGCGACTAGGAGGACGGCGTGGATATCGGCCAGCTCGTAACACTGGTCGTGGTCATTGTCGGCGTTCCGACCCTGCTGGCCGCCTACATCGTCGGGCTGGAGTTCGTGGTTCGCACACTGCCCGAGAAGTCGCGACCCTCCGTCCGGCCGTGGATCTGGGTGGCGCCGGCGCTGGTCTTCATCGCCGTCTTCCTCGTCTACCCGGCGCTGGATACCATTCGGATCAGCCTCCTCGACCGCGACGAGGCTTTCGTCGGCCTGGCCAACTACGTCCACGTCTTCAGCGACTCCTCGGTCCTGATCGCCATCCGGGACAACTTCGTCTTCTGGCTCGTCATCTACACGGCCTTCGTGCTCCTGTTCGGGGTGCTCCTGGCCGTCCTCAGCGACCGGGTGCCTTATGAGACGCTGCTCAAGTCGCTGATCTTCATGCCCATGGCCATCTCGTTCGTCGCCCTGGGCGTGATCTGGAAGTTCATGTACAGCTATCAGCCGCCTGACGCTCCGCAGACCGGCACGATGAACGCCATCATTACGGGACTCTTCCACGCGCAGCCGATCACCTGGCTGCAGGACGAGCGGATCAACAACTTCGCCCTCATCGCAGTCGCGGTCTGGGGGTTCACCGGGTTCGCGATGGTGATCATCTCGGCGGCGCTCAAGGGCGTTCCGGGCGAGCTGCTGGAAGCGGCTCGTGTCGATGGGGCCGGCGAGGTGACCATCTTCCGGCGCGTCATCCTGCCGCTGCTGATGCCGACCATCACTGTGGTCGGCACGACCCTCGTGATCTTCGCCCTCAAGGCTTTCGACATCGTCTACGTGATGACGGGTGGCAACTACGACACGGACGTGCTCGCCAACCGGATGTACTTCGAGCTGACCAGGTTCAACAACCCCGGGCGCGCGGGCGCGGTGGCGGTGATCCTGCTCGTAGCCGTGATCCCGGTGCTGATCTTCAACCTCCGGCAGTTCAGGGCCGTGGAGTCGAGGCGGTGAGCGCCGAAGCCGCGGCCAGGGTGGAGGTGGCGACGGCGGCTCGCTTCTCGCCCGAGTGGGTGGCGCAAAAGCTGGGCGGAGTTGCCCTGCATGTGGCCTTGATCGGTCTCGCGGTCGCCTGGATCGTGCCCACGCTGGGCCTGTTCGTGAGCTCGTTCCGGCCGCTGTCCGCGATCTCCACCTCAGGCTGGTGGGCCGCCCTCTCGCCGCCATTCAACTTCACCCTCGACAACTACGAGCACGTGCTGACGCGGAACAACCTGAGTACCAGCCTGGTCAACAGCTTCATGATCTCGATTCCGGCCACCGTCATCCCGACGACGCTGGCCGCCTTTGCCGCCTACGCCTTTTCCTGGATGCGCTTCTGGGGCCGGAACTGGCTGTTCCTGGCCGTGGTCGGACTCCTGGTCGTGCCCTTGCAGGTGACCTTCATCCCGCTCCTGAAGCTGTTCACCTCGCTCCAGCTGAACGGCACTTTCCTGGGTGTCTGGCTCGCTCACACCGGCTACGGCCTGCCCTTCGCAATCTATTTGTTGGCGAACTTCTTCCGGGCGCTGCCGACCGACCTCTTCGAGTCGGCCGAAATCGACGGAGCGGGCACGCTGACGGTCTTCTTCCGGATCGTGCTGCCACTGTCGGTGCCCGCGATCGCCTCGCTCGTGATCTTCCAGTTCCTCTGGGTCTGGAACGACCTGCTCGTCGCCCTCATCTACCTGGGAGGCAGCCCTCCGGTGGCCCCGATGACGGTCACGGTCGCCAACCTGGTCAACTCGCTGGGCCAGGGGTACCAGTGGCTGACGGCGGCCGCGTTCCTCTCCATGATCGTACCGCTGGTCGTGTTCCTCAGCCTGCAGCGCTACTTCGTGCGTGGCATCTTGGCCGGCTCTGTGAAGGGGTAGTTAGAGCGATGTCATCAGTCACCTACGACCACGTCGTGAAGCGCTACACGGCCGACATCACGGTGGTGAAGGACTTCAATGTCGAGATCAAGGACAAGGAGTTCATGGTGCTGGTCGGCCCCTCGGGCTGCGGCAAGTCCACCGCGCTCCGCATGCTGGCCGGCCTGGAGACCATCACCGAGGGCCGCATCCTGATCGGCGACCGGGTGGTCAACAATGTGGCCGCCAAGGACCGGGACATCGCCATGGTCTTCCAGTCCTACGCGCTCTACCCGCACATGTCCGTCTTCGACAACATGGCGTTCCCGCTGCAGATGAAGCACATGCCGAAGGCGGAGATCGACAAGCGGGTGCGCAACGCGGCCAAGATCCTGGCCCTGGAGCCCTTCCTGCAGCGCAAGCCGCGGGCACTCTCGGGCGGGCAACGCCAGCGCGTGGCCCTGGGCCGCGCCATCGTGCGCAACCCGAAGGTCTTCCTGCTCGACGAGCCGCTCTCCAACCTGGACGCCAAGCTGCGCGGCCAGACCCGCGTCGAGCTGCAGAAGCTGCACCGCGACCTGGAGACCACCTTCATCTACGTCACCCACGACCAGGTGGAGGCGATGACCATGGGCGACCGCATCGCCCTCATGTACAACGGCATCCTCCAGCAGGTGGGCACGCCGGGGGATATCTACGACCACCCGGCCAACCTCTTCGTGGCCGGCTTCATCGGCACCCCGACCATGAACTTCGTGCCGGTCAACGTCAGCAACGGAACCGCCAAAGCCTCCGGCTTCGAGCTCAAGCTGCCGAAGCCGGTGAACACCGAGAAGGCCGTGCTCGGCATCCGGCCCGAGGCGCTGACCGACCGCGTGGCGCAGGACGGGGGCTCCGGCATGGAGATGAAGGTCGACGTCGTGGAGCGCCTGGGCTCGGACCAGTTCCTCTACGGGACGGTGGGCGGTGACACGCTGACCGCCCGCATCGACCCCCGGCTCAAGGTCACGCCCGGCGACCAGGTCAAGCTCGGCCTCGACATGCGTTCCCTCCACCTCTTCGACGCCCAGACCGAGCTGGCGCTCCTCTAAGCGGCCCAGGTGATCGGGGTCATCTTCGGCCCCCCGGGCAGCGGCAAGGGCACCCAGGCGGCCGCCATCGACGAGGCCTTCGACCTCGACCACCTGTCGACCGGCGAGATCCTGCGCGGCGAGATGGCCCGCGCCACCGCCCTGGGCAAGCAGGCAAAGCAGTTCATGGCGGCCGGTCAGCTGGTCCCCGACCGGCTCCTGGTCCCGATTGTCCAGCGGCGCCTCCGCCGCCACCGGAAGGGCGTGCTGCTGGACGGCTTCCCGCGGACGCTCGAGCAGGCGCGGGCGCTGGACGCACTGCTCGCGAAAGACGGCCGGCGGGTTGACTTCGTGGTCGCGCTGGAGGTCCCCGAGGAGGTGCTGGTCGAGCGGCTCCTGCACCGCGCCGCCGTCGAAGGGCGGGCCGACGACACCCGAGAGGCGATCGGCGAGCGCATGCTCGAGTACCACTCGCTCACGGCCCCTGTGCTCGAGCACTACCGCCAGGCGGGCGTCGCGGTGGCGGCGGTGGACGCGATGGGGACTCCGGAGGCAGTGGCCGAGCGGATCCGAAAGGCCCTCAACCTCCCCCGGGGTCGGGCTTCAGGAAGAGGGCGCCCAGCGGCGGCAGGGTGAGGGTCAGGCTGTGGTGATGCCCGTGCCAGCGCACGGGGAGCGCGTCCAGCTGGCCCAGGTTCCCCATCCCGCTCCCGCCGTAGAGCTCGGCGTCGCTGTTCAGCAGCTCCCGCCAGCGGCCCCCGAAGGGGGCGCCGATGCGGTAGTTGTGCCGCGGCACGGGCGTGAAGTTGAAGGCGGCGAGGATGACGTCGTCCTGGTTCCGCGCCCGGCGCAGCAGGCTGACCACTGACTGCTCGTTGTCGGTGCAGTCGACCCAGCTGAAGCCGGCCGGATCGAAGTCCAGGTCGTGCAGCGCCGCCTCCTCGCGCAGGGTCCGGTTGAGGTCGCCGACCCACTGGCTCAGCCCGCCGTGCAGTGGGTACTGGAGCAGGTGCCAGTCCAGGCTGGTGTCGTGGTCCCACTCCCGCCACTGGCCGAACTCCGCGCCCATGAAGAGCAGCTTCTTGCCCGGCTGCGCGTACATCCAGCCGAAAAGCAGGCGCAGGTTGGCGAACTTCTGCCACTCGTCGCCCGGCATCTTGCCGATCAGGGAGCCCTTGCCGTGGACCACCTCGTCGTGCGAGAGCGGCAGCTTGAAGCTCTCCGTGAAGGCGTACAGCATCCGGAAGGTCAGGTCCTGGTGGTGGAACTTCCGGTGCACCGGGTCCCCCGACATGTACTTCAGGGTGTCGTGCATCCAGCCCATGTCCCACTTCATGCCGAAGCCGAGCCCGCCCAGGTAGGTGGGGCGGGAGACCATCGGCCAGGAGGTCGACTCCTCGGCCACCGTCTGGACGTCGGGATGCTGCTTGTAGACCTCCAGGTTGAAGCGGCGCAGGAAGTCGACTGCGTCCAGGTTCTCGCGGCCGCCGAAGCGGTTGGGGATCCACTCGCCCGGCTTCCGTGAGTAATCCAGGTAGAGCATGGAGGCGACCGCGTCCACGCGCAGCGCGTCCACGTGGTAGCGGTCGAGCCAGCTCAGCGCGCTGCTGAGGAGGAAGCTGCGCACCTCGTGGCGGCCGTAGTTGAAGATCGAGCTGCCCCAGTCGGGGTGCAGGCCCAGGCGCGGGTCGGCGTGCTCGTAGAGGTGGGTGCCGTCGAAGTACTGGAGGCCGTGCTCGTCGGTGGGGAAGTGGGAGGGGACCCAGTCCAGGACGACCCCGATGCCGGCCTGGTGCAGCTGGTCGACCAGGTACATGAAGTCCTGCGGCGTGCCGTAGCGGCTGGTGGGGGCGAAGTAGCCGGTCACCTGGTAGCCCCAGGAGCCGTAGAGCGGGTGCTCCATCACGGGCAGGAACTCCACGTGTGTGAAGCCCAGCCGCCGGACGTACTCGACCAGGTGCGGGGCCAGCTCGAGGTAGCTCAGGTAGCGGTTCTGCTCCTCCGGCTTGCGCATCCAGGAGCCCAGGTGCAGCTCGTAGACGGCCCAGGGTGCGTCCCGGCCGTTGGGGCGCGCCCGGTTCGCCATCCAGTCCCCGTCGCCCCACTCGTAGGCGAGGTCCCAGACCACGGAAGCCTGGCGGGGCGGCGCCTCGGCGAAGGTCGCGTAGGGGTCGGCCTTGTCCACCCCGGCGCCGGTCACCCGGGAGCGCACGTGGTACTTGTAAAGCGAGCCCAGCCCCAGGCCGGGCACCACGCCCTCCCAGATGCCGGAGGTGGCTCTCGCCTGCAGCGGGGTGCGGGCGCCCTCCCAGCCGTTGAAGTCGCCGATCACGCTGACCGAGGCGGCGTTCGGAGCCCAGACCGCGAAGAAGGTGCCCTGGGGGTCGCTGAGCGCGTGCGCGCCCATCTTCTCGTAGAGATGGCTGTGGCTGCCCTCGTTGAAGAGGTGCAGGTCGTACTCGGTCAGCAGGGAGGCGGGTGCGATGCTCAACCCGCCACCAGGTCGAGGATCCCGCGCAGCGGTATGCGCACCCAGTCCGGCCGGCTGTTCAGCTCGTAGCGCAGCTCGTAGAGGGCCTTCTCCAGGAGGAGCGCGTTCAGCAGCACTTCCCGCTCCTGCGGGCTGGCGGGCACGAAGGAAGCCGGGCCGGCGGTATCCAGGTAACCGCGCAGGAATGAAGCCGAGACGCAGCCGGCCCAGAAGCGGGCCCAGGCCGGGCGCTCGGCCACCGCTTCGCTGGGCGGGCCTTGGGCGTGCAGGGCCGCGTGGCTGGCGTACTGGAAGGAGCGCAGCATCCCGGCCACGTCCCTGAAGGCCGACCGCTTGAAGCGGCGCTCGTGCAGCGGCCGGGCCGGCTCGCCTTCGAAGTCGACGATCATGAAGTCGGAACCGGTCCAGAGCACCTGGCCGAGGTGATAGTCGCCGTGCACGCGGATCCGGCTGGCGGTCGGGCGCTGGACCAGAAAGGATTTCAGCACCGAGTTGATGCGGGGTTCGGAGTCCAGCACCTGCCGCGCCTCCTGGCGGGCCTCCTCAGGCAGACGGCGCTGCGAGTCACGCAGCAGCTGCAGCGCCTGGGTGGCGAGCGCGTGCATCGACTGGTACAGGGAGCGCTGGTCCTGGGGCGTGATGCGCTCGGGCGCGAAGGCGGGCTCGGTGGGGTCGGAGGCCAGGGCGCCGTGCAGCTCCGCCGTCCGGCGGCCGAGCAGCCGGGCCAGCTCGAGGTAACCGCCGATGGTGCCCGCCGCCTGGGGTGGCGGTCCGGCCGTGCTGGCCTCCAGGAGGCTCCGCGGCAGCTCCGGCGGCGGTCCCTCCCGGCGCAGCTCCAGGGTCCGGAAGTACTCGCCCAGGGTGGCGAGAGCGTGGGTCCAGGCGTCGCCCTGGTTGGGTACGTAGCCCTGCAGGATGGCGACCGTCACCGGTTCCGCGTGACCGCGCTGGTACTCCAGGCTGCCCGCCACCGGCGCGATGTTGGCGAAGCGGGTCTGCTCGGTCAGGAAGCGGCCGACCTCCAGGTCGGGGTTGATGCCCTCCTCCAGGCGCCGGTAGACCTTGAGGATCAGCCTCTCTCCGAAGATCACCGAGTTGTTGCTCTGCTCGGCCACCGACAGGGCCGCCTCCAGGCGCTCGGACCCGGGCCCCCGGAGCCGCCGGAAGGCCTGCGTGGTGGCCGCGGTCAGGATTCCGCGCTGGCCCTTCAGGTGTCGGCGACGGGCGATGGTGTCCAGCAGCACCTCGGCGAAGGCGGGATGGTAGAGCGGGTCGAAGAGGAGACTCCGGCGATCCTCTCCGGCGCCCGTTTGGCCGCCCGCCCGGCCGTCGCCGGTTGAGCCGCCCGCCGGGGCCGGGGCCGGTTCCGGTCCGCGCCCTCGGATCCAGGCCACCGCGGCGAACGGCCAGCGGTGCAGGATCTGCTCCGCCTCGGCGGCGCTCGCGCAGGCGAGCCCCACGAGGTAGCTCTCGGGGTCGCCGTCGTTGTAGCTCGCCACCACCCCGGCCAGGCAGGCGCCTCCCAGGACGCCGGGGACCGGAATGGTCTCCGTGAGCTCGATCGACTTCAGGCGGCGGGCCTTGCCGGCGAACCAGCGGCGCTGGGCCATGTAGCCCGCCAGCACCTCCTGTAAGCGCTCGCGGGACGTGTCTTCCAGGACCCCGGTCCAGGCGCCCTGCACCACGATCTGCGGCAGCTCCGCCGGCAGCTTCTCCGCTGGCGCGCTGATCGCGGCCGGGGCGGCCGGCTGCATCGAGAACCAGTAGAACTCGTGGGGACCCAGGGTTAGGAAGTAGGGCCTCTCGCCGACGGCGGGGAACTCGGTACGGCCCCACATCTCCACCGGCACCAAGCCCTGCCAGGCGGAGAGGTCCAGCTCCACGCCCTGGACGAAGCGCGACAGGTTGGCCACGCAGAGGATCTGCTCGGACCCGAAGCGGCGCACGAAGGCGAGCACCTTGCGGTTGTCGGGGCGGAGGAACTCGAGCGTGCCCCGGCCGAAGGCCCGGTGGCGCTTGCGGAGCGCGATCAGGCGGCGCATCCAGCCCAGCAGCGAGTGCGGGTTCTGCTGCTGGGTCTCGACGTTGACGGTCTCGTAGTGGTACTCGGGGTCGGTGATGACGGGCAGGTACAGCCGCTGCCGGTTGGCCTTCGAGAAGCCGGCGTTGCGGTCGCCGCTCCACTGCATCGGCGTGCGCACGCCGTTGCGGTCGCCGAGGAAGATGTTGTCCCCCATCCCGATCTCGTCCCCGTAGTAGAGGACGGGCGTGCCCGGGAGCGAGAAGAGCAGCCCGTTCATCAGCTCGATGCGGCGCCGGTGGTTGCCGAGGAGGGGGGCCAGGCGGCGGCGGATGCCCAGGTTGAGTCGCGCTTCCCGGTCCTGGGTGTAGGACCGGTACATGTAGTCGCGCTCCTCGTCGGTGACCATCTCCAGGGTCAGCTCGTCGTGGTTGCGCAGGAAGAGGGCCCACTGCGCGGTCTCCGGGATGGGCGGGGTCTGCGCCAGGATGTCCACCACCGGGAAGCGGTCCTCCATCCGGATGGCCATGAACAGCCGAGGCATCAGGGGGAAGTGGAAGGACATGTGGCACTCGTCGCCCTGGCCGAAGTAGGCCGCCGCGTCCTCCGGCCACTGGTTGGCCTCCGCCAGCAGCATCCGGTTGGGGAAGTCGGCGTCGATGTGGCGCCGAAGCTCACGCAGGAACTCGTGGGTCTGGGGCAGGTTCTCGCAGTTGGTCCCCTCGCGCTCGAACAGATAGGGGATGGCGTCCAGCCGCATCCCGTCCACGCCCATCTCCAGCCAGAAGTCGCAGGCGCGGAAGATGGCCTCTTTGACCTTCGGATGGTCGAAGTTCAGGTCCGGCTGGTGGGAGTAGAAACGGTGCCAGTAGTAGGCGTTGGCGACCTGGTCCCAGGTCCAGTTGGAGACCTCGAAGTCCTTGAAGATGATGCGCGCGTCCTGGTAGCGCTGGTTGGTCTCGCTCCAGACGTAGAACTTGCGCCAGGTGGTGCCGGGCGCCGCGCGGCGGGCCCGCTGGAACCAGGGGTGCTGGTCGGAGGTGTGGTTGCAGACCAGCTCGGTGATGACGCGCAGGCCGCGGCGGTGGGCCTCGCGGATGAGCTGCCGCACATCGCCCAGGCGGCCGTAGGTGGGGTTGACGTCGACGTAGTCGGCGATGTCGTAGCCGTCGTCGCGCAGCGGCGAGGGGTAGAACGGCAGCAGCCAGAGGGCGGTCACGCCCAGCTCCTGGAGGTAGGGCAGCCGCTCCAGCAGCCCCCGGAAGTCTCCGATGCCATCGCCGTCCGAGTCCTGGAAGGCGCGCACGTGGAGCTCGTAGACAACCGCGTCCTGGTACCAGAGCGGGTCGTCCTCCAGGACCGAGGTCGGCGCCTGGTGCCGCCGCGGCACGGTGGCGATCACAGGAAGTACTCGAAGTCGTGCTCCCGGCGCAGGCGGCGCCGGAAGCGGAAGATCTGGCCGGGGAGGGCCTGGGGGTTGATCTCCACGTAGTTGCGGGGCCCGGTCCAGAGGTAGCGCCCCCCACCCAGCAGGTCGTGGGCCTGGAAGCTCTGGTCGGGCGGCAGGCCGAGCTCTGCGAGGGGCAGGGTGACCATGCCGGCATGAGTATGGTGGGGGTCGAGGTTGACCACCGTCAGGAGTACGTCGGTCAGGTCGGGGGTGGACTTGGTGTACGCGAGCAGGTGGTCGTTCTCGGTCGGGTGGAAGCGCAGCCCACGGTCCGACTGCAGCGCCGGGTTCTCACGCCGGACCCGGTTGACCAGGGTGATCAGCTCGCGCAGGGTGTCCGGCTGCTCCAGGTCCCAGCTGCGCAGCTGGTACTTCTCGGAGTCCAGGTATTCCTCGGAGCCGGGGCGCGCGGCCCGGCCCTCGCAGAGCTCGAAGGCGGGGCCGTAGATGCCGTAGCTGGCGCCCAGGGTGGCCGCCAGCACCAGGCGGGCCGCGAAGGCGGGACGGCCCCCGGTCTGCAGGTATTCGGTGAGGATGTCCGGCGTGTTCGGCCAGAGGCTGGGCCGGAAATGCGCCTGGACCGCGGTCTGGGTCAGCTCGCTGAAGTACTCGGCCAGCTCCCAGGCCGTGTTGCGCCAGGCGAAGTAGGTGTAGGACTGGGTGAAGCCGAGCTTGGCCAGCCGGTACATGACCTTGGGCCGGGTGAAGGCCTCGGCCAGGAACAGCGCGTCCGGGTGGGTCCGCTTCACCTCCCCGATCAGCCACTCCCAGAAGGCGAACGGCTTGGTGTGAGGGTTGTCGACCCGGAAGATGCGCACGCCCTGGTCGATCCAGAAGCAGACCACGGACAGCAGCTCCTGCCAGAGCTCCCGCCAGGCCGCGCACTCGAAGTCGAAGGGGTAGATGTCCTGGTACCGCTTGGGCGGGTTCTCCGCGTACTGGATGGAGCCGTCCGGGCGGTGGCGGAACCACTCCGGGTGCTCGCGCGCGTAGGGGTGGTCGGGCGAGCACTGGAAGGCGATGTCCAGCGCCACCCTCAGGTTCTGCCGGCCCGCCTCCTGCACCAGGTGGCGGAAGTCCTCCAGCGTGCCCAGCTCGGGGTGGATGGACTTGTGCCCGCCCTCCTCGGAGCCGATCGCCCAGGGGCTGCCGGGGTCCCCGGGCACGGCCCGCTCGCTGTTGTTGGGGCCCTTCCGGTGGCTCCGCCCGATGGGGTGGATGGGCGGCAGGTAGAGGACGTCGAAGCCCATGCCGGCCACGTAGGGCAGCGCCCGCTCTAGGTCTTGGAAGGTGCCGTGCCGGCCCTGGCCGCCAAAGGAGCGGGGAAAGAGCTCGTACCAGGCGCTGAAGCGGGCGTGCTCGGGGTCGACCAGCACCTCCAGCTCGCGCGCGTAGGTGACGGCCAGGCTGCGGTCGGAGGCGCGGTCCATCAGCTGCGCCAGCTCCTCCGAGAGCGCCAGGCCCGCCGCGCCGTCCGAGGCGCCGCGCAGCGACTGCGCCAGAGCGGGCAGCCGGCGCCTGGCAGCGGCCGGGGCGCGGGCGGCCGCGGCCTCGACCAGCCGCGCGCCCAGCTCCAGGTCGACGGCCGGGTCCTGCCCCGCCTCGACCCGCTTGATCAGCTGCTGGCGCCAGGTCTTGAAGCCGTCCACCCAGCCCTGGACCGTGTACGTGTAGCGGCCCAGCTTCTCCACCGGGAACTCCCCCCGCCAGCGGTCGTTGACCAGCGGCAGCATGGGGGTCTCGCTCCAGTCCCGGTCCGACTGGTGCCGGTAGCGCAGCCTGCAGGAGAGCGCGTCGTGGCCGTCGGCGAAGACGTCGGCTTCGACCACCACCTTCTCGCCCAGTGTTCGCTTGGCCGGGAAACGGCCGCCCTCGATCTCGGGCGCGACCGCTTCGATGGCCACCCGCTGCCTCCCATCGGCTGAATCCGGCCTGGCCGAGGCACGGCCTCGTGTCTGCATCCGAGCCACCTCAGCTATGGTGCCACGCCGAATTACGATTCCGCCCGTGCCCCGGAGCATCGTGATCGGCAACGGGAACGTCCTGGCCGCCTTCGACGCCGACTACTGCCTGCGTGACCTCTTCTATCCCCAGGTCGGGCTGGAGAACCACACCGCCGGCAACGTCTGCCGGCTGGGCTTCTTCCTGGACGGCGCCTTCGCCTGGACCGGCGAGCCGGCCTGGGTGCGCCGGCTCGGGTACACCCACGACACCCTGGTAACCGACGTCAACCTGAGCCACCAGGGCCTCGGCCTCAGCGTGCAGTGCGCCGACTACGTGGACATGGCCCGAAACTGGCTCTTCCGCAACCTCGAGATCACCTGCACCCGGCGCGTCCAGACGGCGCGCGTGTTCTTCCACTACGACTGGTACATCAAGGAGGTAGACCTCGGCTGCACGACCGCCTACGACGCCCGCCAACGGGCGGTGATCGCCTTCAAGAAGGACCGCTACTTCCTGCTCGGCGGCCGCTCGCCGGCCGGGGATGGCGTCGGCGCCTGGGCCAACGGCAAGAAGGGCGAAGGCCGGGTGGGCACCTGGGTGGACGCGGAGGACGGCGAGCTGAGCGGGCACCTGATCGAGCAGGGCGCGGTCGACTCCACGGTGGCGTTCGACTTCGGGTCGCTGGAGCCCGGCCGCCCGGTCCGGGTCTGGCACTGGGTCTGCATGGCGACCGACTACAAGGGCGTCACCACATTCGGCCAGGACCTGATCCTCAAGCGCGGGGAGGGCACCTATCGGACGCGGACGCTCAACTACTGGAGCATCTGGTCGGGCAAGGACAAGCGCCCGATCGAGGACGCCCTGGGGCCGGCCGCCCACGAGCTCTACCGCCGCAGCCTGCTCACCATCCGGACCCAGTTCGACAACCGCGGCGCCGTCATCGCCGCCACCGACTACGACATCACCAAGTTCGCCCGCGACACCTACAGCTACGTCTGGCCTCGAGACGGCGCGCTGGTGACCAACGCCCTGGACCGAGCCGGCCACGAGGACATCACCCGGACCTTCTTCGAGTTCTGCCAGCGGGCCCAGATCTGGGAGGGCGAGGCAGGCTACTTCCTGCACAAGTACACGCCCGCCGGGGAGCCCGGCAGCTCCTGGCACCCCTGGGTGGACGAGGCCGGCA
>WNFB01001556.1_pt1 | contig 20481 bp, 17 predicted proteins | sample 5400501 | NCBI WGS metagenome assembly WNFB01 (sample SAMN13153341, study PRJNA577476) | soil metagenome | isolation source: 200 cm saprolite under Douglas fir tree site 2 hole 1 | place: USA:California | collected 2015-04-18 | reverse complement strand
TAGATGTTGGTGGTGGTGGTGGTGATTACGCGCTTTCCTTGCGCTGCCAGTTCAGAGGCCAGGGTATACATGGTGGTGGTTTTACCACCTGCTCCTACGATGGAGATAAGGGGAAGTGGAGGGAGATTGATGAGTTGAGAGAGCAATGACATGCTGGCTCGTCCTGACTTTCGGCAACTATTTCACAGGTATTATAGCACGCTGGCGATGTAACCTCAGCGCGTACTAGATAAGAGAGAAAGGCGGTGGGTGCCTTTCTAGATGGACTTTCACTACTCTACAGATGTGAAGGTCCATTTTTAAGCAACAGGTTTAATGGGGAAGCACAACACTGTGAGCCTTGACTTCGTCAAGGCTCACAGTGTTGTGCTTCCCCATTAAACCTGTTTCAAAGAAATTTTAGCCGGCGTCACCGAAGATGGTGTAGTGCCAGCCTTTGCGAGCCTCACCGAACATTTCGATCATGACATGCTTGATCTGGGTGTACTCCTCAAAGGCGTACATCGACATATCTTTGCCGATACCACTCTCTTTGTAGCCACCGTGTGGCATCTCGGAGGCAAGTGGCAGGTGGTCGTTGACCCAGACGGTGCCAAACTGAAGCACCCTGGTGGCACGCATCGCCTTGTAGATATCTCGCGTCCAGACAGACGAGGCCAGGCCAAAGACCACGTTATTGGCCTTCTTCAGCACCTCTTCCTCGGTCTTGAAGCGGCAGACGACGACAACGGGACCAAAGACTTCACATTGCACAATTTCGGCATCGTTACGATCCTCGGCGATGATGGTTGGCTCGAAGAAGAAGCCTTTTTCGAAACCGGGATTGCCAACGCGGATTGTCTTGACTTTGCTGAGGAACATCTGCATGAACTCGTCGTAGATGCTGTCCTGTACATAGATACGAGTCGCCGCCGTACAGTCCTGGCCGCAGTTGACGAAGCCGCCTACAACGGCTCCACTGGTGGCCGCATCGACATCCGCGTCATCGTAGACGATAAAGGGAGCCTTGCCGCCCAGTTCCAGGTGAACGCGCTTGATGGTATCGGCAGCGGCCCGCATGATATGCTTGCCGCTCTCGGTGCTGCCCGTGACCGAAACCATGTTGACGCCGGAATGGCTGGAAAGTGCCTGGGCTACACCGGGGCCACTGGTAATGATGTTGAGCACTCCCGCCGGAATACCTGCCTCTAGAGCAAGCTTGCCCAGTTTGAGCGTGGTGAGAGGAGTCTCGACCGATGGCTTGAGGACGACCGTGTTTCCGGCAGCCAGGGCCGGGCCGATCTTCCAGGCCGCCATCATAAAGGGATAGTTCCAGGGAGCCAGCGAGGCGACTACACCGATAGGCTCGCGGCGAATGATGCTGGTATGCCCGCCTGAGTATTCGCTAGAGGCTGTACCGGCGAGGTGACGAGCAGCACCGGCAAAGAAATGCAGGTTGTCGGCGGCGAACGGAATGTCACTGTCACGCGCCAGTTTTATAGGCTTACCGGCATCCTGCGACTCCAGTTCCGCCAGTTCTCCCGCGTGCGCTTCTACGAGTGACGCCAATTTCTCCAGGATTGATGCGCGCGCGCCAGCAGTCAAGCCTGACCATCGCCCGTCGTCATAGGCTTCGCGTGCCGCGGCAACAGCACGGTTTACATCTTCCAATGAACTTTCAGGAACTTGAGCAATCGACTGGCCGCTAGCCGGGCCAATATCGTCAACAGTCTTGCCTGAACTGCTATTGACGAGTTCACCATTGATAAGCAGTTTGTACTCGCTCATCAGATAGCCCCTTTCAGAAGTCTGAAATACTTGACTTCGCAAGAATATCCATCTAAACTTTCGTTATTCGTATCAGTATTGCGATATAGATACGAATTTATTGAAGATGGGTCAACCAACTTACGTCATTCTATCACAACAACAACATAGTTGTAAGGAGTGATTTGGTGGTATGTAAATTCGGAAGTCCGTGACTTCCGAATTTACATACCACCAAATTATGATATAGCCACGGTGCGTGTCTCGGTGACATGCATGTCATAGCGTGCAAGCCCCTGGAAGAATGGTTCTAGAGGAACGCACATTTCCGGGCCAAAGGCACCGCGGCGGCTGATCTCACCATTGGCCAGCATGCGCCCGGCAATGGCGAGTGGCGTACCGGTGTCGAGGGCACCGGCACTGATGCCCCAGCGGCGATAGGGCAAGACGACAACCTGGTTAGTAATCTCTACCTGTTGTCCGCTGGCTTCTCCAGCGACGACAACGCGCAGCACATCGCAATCCTGTGGCTCAACATCCTCTGCAGGTGCCATCTCCAGCAGCCGGGCCAGCACTTCGCGAGGAGAGACCCTGACTCCTTTTACGTTGATCGGTTCGTCGCTGCCAAAGCCGATATCGACCAGAAACTTGAGTCTGGTCAAGAAGTCACTGGGGAAGGCTATTTTGAAGGAGACGTGACGAATGCCTTTGTCGCGAAACGAGACCGGGAAACTGGCACACTCGGAATGCAGCGAATAGATAGCGGTGGCGCGCCCGACAGGCAGAGGGAAGATCAGCTCTTCCTGGCCGGTCAATGGCTGCTGGGGATACCAGGTGCCATCCTGAAAGACCTGGGGCGGCCTGGTAAATTCATCCAGGATGGTGCGAATAGAATAAGGGGCCACCAGGGGTGCCGTCGAGGGGGTATCATCGCTACAGCCAAGTTGCACTTTGACACTGTCAACGCGGTCTAGCTGATCCACAGCAGCGCGGGCAAGCAGGTTGGTGATGCCTGGCGTCCCTCCCATACCCAGGATGGCGGTGATGCCTGCCGCCTCAGCTTCGGCATGCATATCCATCAGCTTGCGCGTCATGTGGAAGAGGCCGCCAAGGTCGGCATAATGCACCTTCTCTTGAATGCAGGCCATGAGAACCGGCAGGTTATAGACATATTCAACAGCACTCAGCACGACATCCGCGCCTCGCAAGAGCTGAGATAAGCGTTCTGAGTCGTTGACATCGATCTGTTTGACCTGTATTTTGCTGCTGTTGAGGGCAGCAGCTACCTCGCGGGCCCGCTCCTCGTTGTAGTCGGCAATGGTGATCTGCTCGACATCCTCATATTCGGTCAGGGTGCGCACGGTGACACGCCCCATAGCACCGGCACCCCCAAGCACAATCATATGCATTAAATTCGCTTCCTTACCTGTTATGCTACGGCGGTATTGCTGTCTCCAGCCTTGGCTATAACACCTGCCTCACTATTGACGACCGCAAGGCCTGGAGTCGAGGTGGTGGCATGGAGTTCCTGGAGCGTATCCTCCAGGCGGTTCAGGATGGTATCAATCTCTTCACGGGTGATGACCAGGGGCGGCTCGACACGAATAACGCGCGAATTATTGAGAGTACCTGAAATCAGTACGCCGCGTTTGAAGAGGCCGGAGGCCACGGCATAGCCAATCTCATCATTCACAAAGTGCTGACCGATCAAGAGGCCTTTACCGGTAATATTTGTGTAGACATCGCTATGGCGTGCGGCAATCTCCTTTAACTGCTGAATAAAGTATTCCCCCTTTTCGGCAGCCTGCTCCGGGATGCGCTCTTCCAGCGTGACATTGATGGCGGCAATGGCGGCAGCACAGGCCAGGGGATTCCCACCTGTGGTAGAGGTATGAATAAAAGGATTGCTGTTCATGACGCTCCATATTTTTGGAGTGGACATAAAGGCACCGATGGGCATTACGCCGCCGCCCAGAGCTTTGGCCGAGGTGATAATATCGGGAACGACATTCCAATGTTCGACACCCCAGAGTTTGCCAGTACGCCCCATGCCAGTCTGTACTTCGTCGGCGATCAGTAATACTTCGTATTCATCACAGATCTGGCGAATACGCGGCCAGAAATCATCTGGGGGCACAATGGCACCTGCTTCACCCTGTACGGGCTCCATGATCACGGCAGCGATATCGTTACCGACCTCGCGAGCGATACGCAACTGCTGCTCAACGGCATCAGCATCACCAAAGGGTACATGGAAAACGTTGTTGTGTAGAGGCATAGCGGGACGGCGGAAGATGGCTTTACCGGTGAGGGCTAGTGAACCGGTTGTTTTGCCATGGAAGCCGCGCACCGAGGCAATGAAACCGCTCTTACGAGTGTACAGCTTGGCAAGTTTCATGGCACCTTCGACAGCTTCTGTGCCACTGCCGACGAAAAAGCTATATTGAATGTCACCAGGGGTAATTTCGGCCAATAAGTGAGCGAGCATACCACGCAGGGGGTCCAGCAGCTCCTGCGTGGGCAACGGGCTTTTCTCCAATTGTGCTTGTACGGCCCCCACGACTTTGGGATGGGCCCAACCGAGGTTGAATACACCAAACCCACCCAGGCAGTCAATGTATTCACGGCCCAGCACATCCTTGAAGGTTGCGCCACGCCCCGTCCATTCGACTGCCGCAAAGTCACCAGCTTCTGCGACTGACTTACGATACTCGATAAAACCGCTATTGTAATATTTGGCAAAGTTGCTGACGGTGGTTTCGATTAACCACTCAGCTTCACTCTTGCCCAACTCCTGCTTGTGTACGATATCGAGGTATCGTTTGGAATCGTTGAGGGCCTTGAGTAAGCCATCGGTACTCATAAAAATCCTTTCTGGTAATGCGGTCGATCAAGAAAGACATCCCACTCCGGCCCGCCTACCGGTTTAGCATGTAGCGGTGATCTATACCGATCTACACTTGTCTTGCTTGCTTGTGGGTATGTTTTGGCTTATCCCCTGGGATAGCTAAAATGAGAAACTAAGGAAGCTTGCTACTGGGTAAAGTTAACCTGCTTGAGAGAAAGCTTCATAGACGATAAAAAAAATGCCGAAAGAAGTGAGAAACAGGTGCGTCTCGCCCCGGACAGGGAAGTCCAGGTCGAGAGAAGAGGAGAGGTTTTCAGGGGTAACAGGTAGACAGGTGGTAGCCCCGGAATACGTAGTATTTCGGGATGTAGCGGCCTCTTTTTTTGCCTGGAATGTCTGTTACCTTCATGGAACACCATGTATTTCTGTATGGAACTAGATTACTTGGGATTATCCTTGTAACCAGTATAGCCTATGGAGCAGCAAGAAAGCAAGCCTTGTTGGAAAGTAGGAGTGTTTGATGGATGATGCGAACAGTTCTGGCACCTTCGGGTGCCAGAACTGTTCGCATCATCCATCAAACACCTTTACTATGATCTATTAATACGCCACAGCCATACGGGCTTCGAGGTAGCGGGCCAATATAGAAAGGGGATAGCAGATACAGAGGAAGATGACCGCGCCTAAAATGTAGACAAACAGTTGCCGGTTTGGGTCTGATGATAATGGGCTGGCGTAGGATGTAGTGAGTTGTTGCAGTTCGACGACACCGCCGATGGTGGAGAGCAGGGCACTGTCCTGCACCAGGGTGATGAAATAGTTGGCGAATGGCGGGATGGTGATGCGGAAGGCCTGCGGCAGGACGATGCGGCGCAGTGCCTGGCCAGAGTTCAGTCCAAGGCTGAGGGCGGCTTCTGTTTGCCCTTTTTGCACCGATTCGATGCCTGTACGGAAGACCTCAGTCAGATAGGCACCGTAGTTAAAGCTGAGGCCAAGAATGCCATAGAATGCAGCATTGAAGATGAATTCACTTGGCACGAGACTGTTGCTTTGCAGGAGCGTCATAAATTGAAAAGCGATGGTGTGTGGATTAAAACCTACATCACTGAGTACAGCACTGATGCCAAAGCCCCACAGGAACAATTGCACGAGAATGGGAGTGCCGCGCACCACTTCAACATAGACAAAAGCGATCCAACGCAACACCGCAAAACGCGAAAGGCGGCCGAGAGCACCAATAAAGCCAAAGATGGTCGCTAGAACCATGCTTAACAATGAAAGTACAATGGTTGCACTGGCCCCCTGCGTTATTAAAGAAGGGAGGTCTATAAGCAATGTATCGCGGTAGTTGTAAAAGTACAAGACAACGCCTGCCAGGAAGGCTACCAACACAAGATAAAAAAGATAGTCTAATATGACAAGCCAGCTCCGTGACTTTGGTTCAAGCTCGGTTTGTGTGAGGGTTCGCTGCATATGCCACTCCTTGCAGGGCGCGATAAATCGGGCCCCTACTTATGTCACTCCTTGCAGGACGCGATAAATCGGGTCCCTACAGGGCTGCACGCAATCTTCGTTCATACCACCTTGCCACCCACGAGGTGGGTAAGCTCATGGCTAAATACAGCACAATCGCAAGTACAAAGAGTGGTATGGGATTACTACCATGATGTACTCGCCAGAAATCAAGCTTGGAGGTGAGTTCGGTACCGGCAATCACACTCACGACGGCGGAGTCTTTGAGCATATAGATGAAGTCGTTGACGAATGGCGGGATCATCAAGGGGACGGCCTGGGGCAGCACAATGCGAAAGAAATTTTGATCCGATGTGAGGCCCAGGGATAGAGCCGCTTCTGTTTGACCGCGTTCCACGGAGAGAAAACCGGCGCGGAAGACCTCCGCCTCGTAGGCAGCGTAGTTTATGGCGAGTGAAGCGATGCCAGCGACCCAGGCATTGTCATACTGGGCAAGGCTCAAGCTGGGAATGGATAGACTTATGTAATATAAAACAGCACTCAAGCCATAATAGATGAGGAATATCTGGGCGATGAAAGGCGTGCTGCGAATGACTTCGATGAAAATGCGGGCCGGTGTTCTCAACCAGAGAAAACGCGAACTGCTCATAAGTGCGAGCACAAGCCCTAAGAGCAGAGCCAGCGGAAAAGAAGTGATGCAGTAGATGATGGTATTTTTTGCGCCATCCAGGAAATCTGGAAGTGCCTGTAGGATAAGATCCATTTGCCCATCCTTTTTCATTCACGCTGCTGTGATTGGTAGAGCAGTTGCGTATGCCCCTGACATACGTAACTGCTCTACCAATCACGGAAATCGTATTGCTACATGACGCCGATCTGGGCTTGCAGAGGGTTCTGGAGCTGCCACTTGGTATAGATTTTCTTAAGTGTTCCATTCTTTTTGAGGATGGAGATACACTGGTTGATCTCAGGCAAGAGAATGGCAGCGTTGGGGTTGCTCTTGTTGAAACCGACGAAATAATCATCGATGTAGATTGGGGCTCCAAGCAGCTTCAGCTCTGGAATAGGCGTGGCACCGGGGCCTGTACCCAGGATATAGTAGGCGGCGATAGGGAAGTCGAGGAAGAAGGCGTCAAGTTTCTTCTGCACCAGGTCGCTAAAGGCGATATTGCCGGTGTAGGACTTGACGTGAATTTTTGGGTCTGCCAGCATCAGCGTTTCGGCCTTGTAGCCTGAGCCCGTGCCAACGGTATATCCTTCCAGGTCGGCTACAGTTTTTGGAACGACATTGTCAAAACGAGTATCATCTTTGCGCACGATGACCTGCTGGCCATAGCGATAGTAGGGATCAGAGAATAACTCGGTTTTTAGCCGATCAGAAGTTTTTTCCCAGCCATTCATGACCATGTCGACCTGGTTGGCCAGCAGGGCCTGCTCCAAGTTAGAATAGCAGACTTCCACCTGGGTTTGCTGGATGCCTCCCATCAGAGCAGCCATGGCCACCGCGATTTCGACCTCAAAGCCAATTAAGTTGGTAGGGTTGGTGGGATCTTTAAATACGTAGGGGGCACCGGAGACGTAGTCCGCTCCCCACTGCAGGTTGCCGGGGGACTTCAGGCCCGCGCTCGCAACGGTAGTAACGCCGGGGGTAACGGTACCTGAGCCAGTAGTAGTTGAAACATTTCCACCGCAGGCTGCCAGTATCGTTTCTAAGGTTCCACCTGCAATAACGAGGCCACTGGCCTGACCAGCCCGCTTCAGAAATGTCCGCCTGTCTAATTCAAGGTTCATGATGCATTTTGCCTTTCTGATAATCTTCCTGGTACAAATAAACGATTGGATTACACCTGGATTTATTTATGGTAAGACAGAGAGCACACGCTCCAGGAATAGCTGAGTGCGCTTCTCCTTGGGTTGTTTGAAAATTTCTTCGGGATCGCCCTGCTCTACAATTGACCCTTCGGACATGAAAACCACCCGATCCGATACGTCACGGGCAAACTGCATTTCGTGAGTCACCACGACCATCGTGCTCCCTTCATAAGCGAGGTCCTTCATGACTTTGAGAACTTCTCCTACCAGTTCGGGGTCGAGTGCGGAGGTCGGTTCATCGAACAGTAGTGCTTTCGGCTGCATCGCTAGAGCGCGCGCAATGGCGACACGCTGCTTCTGTCCTCCAGAAAGACGACTGGGGTAGGCATCACGTTTTTCAGAGAGGCCGACCTTAGCTAACAATTTCTCTCCCAGAGCTACAGCCTGGTCTTTGGGCATTTTACGCACAAGTAAGGGGGCTTCAATGATGTTCTGCAAGACGGTCATGTGCGGGAATAAGTTGAAATTCTGAAATACCATGCCAAGTTCACTACGAATAGGGCTGAGATGTTTGACAGATAAGCGCGGATTAAGTTTGTGGCCATGGATATAGATCTCTCCGCTGGTAGCTATTTCGAGCGCATTCAGGCAGCGAATAAGGGTACTTTTGCCCGAACCACTCGGCCCGATGACGGCGACCACTTCTTTTTTACGAACCTCAAAATCGATATCTTTGAGCACGTGCTTATCGCCAAAATACTTGTTTAACTTGACAGAGCGGATGATGATTTCATCCTCAACAACATTAGAGGATTGGAGCAGACTGCCCGAATTGGTTGTAACGAGGGCATCATTGGCCATGAATTGATTGGAGTCCATCAGAATCTCCTCTACTTAACTGCATGAACGAAGCTGGCATATGAATTTGTTCTACAAATGCAGCGGTGTATGTTGCAACCAAGTATAGTCAGCAATTGATAGCCTGTCAAGCGTTCTACATGAGTCTTTTCAAAATTTCAACGTTACTTTCTATTACGATATTTGTAAGTCAGATTTCACGGTTTTTTTCTGTGATACATTAAGAAGTACTGGTGAATCCTGCGATAAGCCCGGCGACCCTTGCGGTCGCCAGGCATGAGACGCACTTCACCTGCGTTCCGGCAATTTGAGAGGAGAAGTTGATGCTCGCAGTTGTCCACTGGGAGTGATAGTTATTTGTTCCTGCATATTGTAGGTGTCTATGCTTGCTTGAAGCACCATCGCCACCAGGCCCGTCCAGCCAGTCTGGTGACTGGCACCCAGGCCTGTGCCATTGTCCCCATGAAAAAATTCGTGAAAGAGCAGGTAGTCACGCCAGTGGGGATCGTCCTGCACATATTCGTTCTGCCCGTTGAAAGGACGCTGGCCGGACGCATCCCGTAGAAAGAGGCGGACAAGGCGTTGAGATAATTCGTCGGCAACTTCCTTCAAGGTCAGGTATTGGCCTGAGCCGGTTGGGCACTCCACTTTGAATTCGTCGCCATAGTAGTAATGGAATTTCTGGAGGGACTCGATCAGCAGGTAGTTGATGGGAAACCAGATGGGGCCGCGCCAGTTGGAGTTGCCACCAAAGAGTTCGGTACGCGACTCGGCAGGATCATAGCGCACGGCGTGCGCGTTGCCATCAACGTGTAACACATAGGGATGATCGGCATGGTACTTGCTCAGGGAGCGTATACCGTAATCACTGAGAAACTCGGCGGGATCAAGCAGGCGCCTGAGCAGGCATTTGAGGCGGTGCCCGCGAACCAGTGCCAGCAGGCGGCGTTTGCCAGCGTTGGGCTGTTGCCAGTGGGATACCAGGCGAGTGAGGTCGGGACGATGGGTGAGAAACCATTCTAGATGCCCCTTGAACCTTGGCAAGGCATCAAGTACCTCTGGTTCAAGGACCTCCACCGCACACAAGGGGATCAGTCCAACCAGCGAGCGGATTTTTATGGGTAGGTGGGAATCGTTTGGCAGGTGTAGTACGTCATAGAAAAATTCGTCCTCCTCGTCCCACAGCTCAATTCCCTCGTCTGCGATATTGTTCATCGCCGCAGCAATCGCCAGAAAATGCTCGAAGAACTTGAGCGCGATATCTTCGTACACCGGATTGGTAAGGGCGAGTTCCAGGGCGATGGTCATCATATTCAGACAGAACATGCCCATCCAACTGGTACCGTCGCTCTGCTCGATGTAGCCGCCGGTGGGCAGAGGAGCACTGCGGTCGAAGACGCCGATGTTGTCCAGTCCAAGAAAGCCACCCTGGAAAACATTATTGCCCTCGGAGTCCTTGCGGTTGACCCACCAGGTAAAGTTGAGGAGCAGCTTGTGGAATATGCTTTCCAGGAACATGCGATCCGCAAAGCCGGTCTGCTCCTGCTCAAGCTTATAGACGCGCCACGCCGACCAGGCGAAGACAGGAGGGTTGGCATCCCCAAAGGCCCATTCGTAGGCCGGTAACTGCCCGTTGGGATGCATGTACCACTCTCGCATCAGCAGATCAAGCTGTTGTTTGGCGAATTCGCAATCGACGAGGGCAAGTGGCAGACAGTGGAAGGCCAGGTCCCAGGCGGCATACCACGGATATTCCCACTTGTCCGGCATCGACATCACCCGTTCGTTGTACAGGTGCCGCCACTCAGCATTGCGTCCATACTTGCGCTGCGGCGGTGGAGAAGGTTGAGCAGGATCACCTTTCAACCACTGGTCAACGATGTAGTGATAGAACTGTTTGCTCCAGAGCATCCCTGCCAGGGCCTGGCGCTGCACACGCCGCTGATCTTTGTTGAGATGGACCGGCTGGATGGCCGCGTAATACAAGTCAGCTTCCTGCTGGCGTTCAGCAAAGATTGTGTCGAAGTTCTCGAAGGGGGCAAAGCTCCATCCCAAGGGCTCGATGAATCGGGGCGAGGGCGCAATGAATTGCGCCCCTACTAAGCGCAGGCGTATAGTGAGTGTAGCACCTGGAGCGATGGTTCGGGTGTAGAGCGCGGCGGCTTTCGTGCCTGCTCGCACAGGATTGATAGCAGCAGAGTTGCCATGAATAAGATATTCGTTGAAGGCATCTTTGACGTAGGAAATGGCATTTGGTACGCCGAAGAGCCGCTGCATATTGGTGTCATTGTTGGTGAAAAGGAGCTTATCTGCGGCTTCGCAAGAGAGGGTGTAGCTCCCCAGGATGGGGTGCTGCGCCGCTATACACAGTTGGGATATGTGACTGTTTGCATCTGACTGGACCTGCGTTAAAAGCGGTCGACTGTCGTCCAGACCCCATGACCAGGTATTACGGAACCAGAGAGTGGGCAGAAGGTGAAGTGTGGCGGGTTCTGGTCCGCGATTGATGGCACTGACGCGGATGAGGATATCTTCGGGGGCAGCCTTGGCATATTCTACGAACACGTCGAAATAGCGGTTCTCAGCGAAAACGCCTGTATCCAGCAACTCGAACTCGGCATCTTGCCTGCCGCGCCGGGCATTCTCCTCCACCAGTTGCTGGTAGGGAAAGGCGGCCTGTGGATATTTGTAGAGCATAGACATATAGCTATGGGTGGGGGTGTTATCGAGATAGAAATACACCTCTTTCACATCTTCGCCATGGTTGCCCTGCGGGCCGGTCAGGCCAAAGAGGCGTTCCTTGAGAATGAGATCGCGACCGTTCCAGAGTGCCAGGGCAAAGCACATGCGCCCCTTGTCATCGCTTATACCAGCCAGGCCATCTTCGTTCCAACGGTAGGCCCTGGAACGGGCTGCATCGTGGGGAAAGTAGTCCCAGGCGCAGCCATCGTGGCTGTAATCCTCCCGCACTGTACCCCAGGCGCGTTCGCTGAGGTAGGGGCCCCAGTGTCGCCAGGCAGTGCCACCGGTCGTCAGCCGATCCTTTTCGGCGGTGATGTGTTCAGAGTGCAAATCCATGAGCAGTCCTTCTTTAGAGTTCTTTTTAGTTCACGAACTTGTTTCCGCCAGCATGGCGAGCAGCCTTCCCGGTGTGACCACTTCGTACTCGTCTCCCAACTGTTGTGCTACTTGTTTGAGATCAGAGGGTGTCATCCTCCAGGCCAATACATACACATTCAGAAAATATGGACGCTGATGGTTTGGCGGTGTGGCCCGTTTGATGGCAGAAACCGCCCCGCTTACACTTTCAACAATGCCAGTATTCTGATAGACTGGCACACCAGAGATGATATTCCAACTGGAGTTATGCTGTCCAGCACCGCTCAGTATGCCGCGCACGCCGAAAGGGGACAATCCCTGCACAAAGCGTCGTTGGAGATTTTTATTGATAAAGGCCAGTCCCGATCCTTTGATTAACGCGCGCAAGGCCAGATTTGGGTTCTGAAAAATATTCACATCCAGGACCTCGAGGATCGTTAAGTTCATACGCTGCATCAACTCTCCTGTTCGTTGCAGGAATTCCGGGAGTTGTGCTGCTGGCCAGAAGGAAGGGAAGATGTATCCTGCTCCACCTGGTCCGGCTATCAGTTCATCGTTGAGGGTTGCAGTTCCAGCATAGTAGGCAGCCATGGCAGGGGCCGCTTCCACTAACACTGGTGAGATCGTCCAACCGATAGGGACAGAACCACGAGCAGGGTCGCGCCAGAGGTTTAACAGGTGCTCCTGGATATATTGTAAATTATCACCTTCGCTCATGGTAAATGAAATATAGACTTTGGCGGGAATGTCCCGCTTCTCATACTTTTCGCTTGACGGTTTGGAGTGAGATGTGATTTGTTGTACGTCCTGTACATCCCTCTGGGTGGCCGCCCAAACCTCAAGGTTGGAAAAGTAATCACTGGCTAGCACGGGCTTTGCTGCCCGCGAGGCCAGCATTACACCGGTACCTTCATCGATGAACCAGCCCAGGTGAGCCACTCCGGCTGGGTGAGCACGTAAGATCTGTCGCATCAAAGCGCGTTCAGACTTGTATCCAGCACGGGGATTAGGAAGAAAGTTACGCGAGTCAAGCCAGTAGATAAAGGTACGAGTGGCGACTAAAAATGGCCGTATTCCCAATGAAGTCTGGGGATTGAGGCCTGCAATAAGATGTGGGGTGGTGTTAGCGAGAAGGTGTTGTTGTGCCCAACGATAGGCCTGCATTCGATTGTTCCATTTATAGGTGCGCAGGTCAGCAAGAATGGGTAGATTATGGGGCGACTGTTGTAACGCCTGTGCCTGGGAGGGTGAGATGATGATGCTATCGCGCTGGGCGGCTAGCATGGTAGCAATGTTAATACTATCGACGAGTGCGGGATCATAGATAATTAAGCCATGAAGCTTGTGCCGGTACATAGCGAGCAGGTCTTCGAGGATGGCTTCATTGGTGAGGTTGGAAAAGTCCTGTGGTATGGAGGATAGGACCTCTTTTAGCCAGAATGTATCATTATTCCTGCTGATGAGGTAGACCTGCGGCTGCGGTTGGTTGATAAGCCCGACCAATGTTGCTACAGTGAGTTGTACATGATGTGAAGCTGTGCGTATGTCATATATTTTAAGCTGCCGTGGTACCTGAAACGCGGGTATGACCCGTTCACCCGACCAATCGATATCTATTTCTTTGATGTTGTTGTTCATTTGGTGCATGTTGTCCTTAGGTTTTTGTTTTATTGGTGCATTGTTGCTGTAGAGCTTCTGCTGCCGTAGGCAGCAGAAGCTCTACAGCAACAATGCACCAATAAAACTGAATAGACGAGCCGCTTTCATATTTTACAATAAAACCTTGTTGTGATAGCCTTGGTCAGCCATGGAGTTGATTTCAACGAGTTTTTTGTCAAACACCACTGTAATCATGATCTCGCAACGATTACCGTCTACACGAAAGGGAAAACGCCCGAAGAAACGCGTGAGGAGATTGTGCGTCTTGTGAAGCCCTAAATTTGTATAATACAGCCGTTTACATTTGGAGTAGTGCTGTGAGGTGAAGAGCAAAGTTTGAGCCGGGGTGGCTCACTGTAGCAGGTGTAGTAGGTGTAGTGGATAAGAGAAATAGCCTATTGACAAAACAGAACAAATGGAATATATTTCATAATGAACGAACGTTCTATTACATGCTGAGCGGGAGAGAGATGTGATGGATTCAACAGGTGCCATTCCTATTGTCAAGGTTTCCTTCCCAATTGCGCTCCGTGCAAGGATCGGCAATCGAGATTCCGTGAAGGCGGTCGGCCGCACTGTTCGTGAGATTATCGATGCGCTCGATCACGATTTTCCTGGCTTGCGCTTCAACCTCTGCCACGAAACAGGCGAGCTGCGTCCTTTCGTAAACATCTTCTTGAATCGTGAAAACATTCGCTACTTACAAGGTCTCGATACCCCTGTATCTCCAGAAGCAACGCTGTATATTTTGCAGTCTGTTGCAGGAGGTTGATGGCTGCATCATCATTAGGAGGAAAAAGGTATGGCCAATACGATATCATATGCGCCTGGCACTGTAGTGGTGCTGGTCGGGACGAAACGCGGGTTATTCATTTTGAGTTCGAAAGATCGAGAGAAATGGGATGTCGCCGCACCTGTTTTGAAGGGGCGCCGCATCTTCAATGCTATTCTCGATCAACGCAATGGCCAGCGGCTATTTGCCGCCGATAATGGCGACTTCTTCGGCAATTTCTTGCGCTATAGCGACGACTTTGGTCAAACGTGGCAGGAGCCGGAGGAAGGTATCCAGTTTCCAGAAGATAGCGGTGAGAAGCTGAAAAATATCTGGGTGATCGAGCCTGGCCGCCGCGACGAACCTGGAACGGTCTATGTGGGCGTCGATCCGGCGAACCTGTGGGTTAGTAATAATGGCGGACGGACATGGGAACTGAATGCCGGTCTTGCTGCTCATCCCACGCGAGCACGCTGGGAGCCAGGGGCAGGTGGACTCTGCCTGCATACGATCATTCCCGATCCCTCAAATGCGGCCAGAATGTGGATAGGTATCTCCGCCGTAGGCTGTATGCGCACAGATGACGGCGGCCAAAGCTGGGTGTTTGCCAATAAGAATACTCGCACCGACTTTCTACCCGAAAAATATCCAGAGTTCGGCCAGTGCATTCACCGGCTGGTGCAGAACCCCACACAACCAGATGTGCTGTACCAGCAGAACCATTGTGGTATCTACAAGAGTACGAACGCTGGCGATGACTGGACGGACATCCAACAGAACCTGCCCTCCGATTTTGGTTTTCCGATCGCGCTAGACGTTCACCATCCCGATACGGTATATACCGTGGTGGAAGATCCACAGGGTCGGCAAAACGTTAGCCCGCAATTCATGGTGTACCGGACTGAGAATGGTGGAGAGCAGTGGGAGCAGCTTACACAGGGACTGCCCGGTGGCAATGGAGTGGTGCTGGGCGTGTTGCGGCACGGCATGTGTACGGATACGATAAATCCCTGCGGTGTGTATGTCGGCACGAACACCGGCCAGCTTTTTGCCAGCCGCGACCGTGGCGATAGCTGGAGCCTGATTGCGGATTTCTTGCCGCCAATTTATTCGGTAACGGCGAGTGTAGTGGTCTAGACCTGATATACTCTAACGAGAAGAACTACAGTTTAGGGCAGTATGGCTGTGGTGGCTTTGTTGCCTACGGCAACAAAGCCACCACAGCCATACTGCCCTAAACTGTAGTCTCAAAAAAGGAATACAAGAGATCTTTTCGCTGTTGTTACTCTCAGAATTGGTTGTTTTGATAGCACATCAGGAGAAGTAACATGCGTTCAGATATCGTCCCCGGAGCCCGATTCCCCGACTATGAGTTGACCGATCACACGAGAACGCGGCGGCGTCTCAGCGAACTTCAGGGAATCAATCCAATGATTTTGATCCTGTCACGTGGGCATTTTTGCCCAAAAGATCACCAACAGCATCTTGAGCTGGCCGCCTTTTACCCCAAGATTGCAGTGGCGTATACCAGTATTGTGACTATTTCGACTGACAATATCCTCGAAGCGAACGAGTTCCGGGACGCCGTTGGGGCACAATGGACTTTCCTCTCGGACTCTGGACGGAAAGTGCAGCAGGACCTCGATATCCAGGAGTACACGGACCCGCACCACAACCCGATGATTCCCCACACGTTAGTGCTTGAACCAGGCCTGATTATCTACAAAATCTATAATGGCTATTGGTTCTGGGGGAGACCCTCAACGGAGGAGTTACGGCAGGATCTACGGGAAGTGACGCGCAAGATCAGACCTGATTGGGACCTCTCAGCCCCAGGACTGCGCGAAAGTTGGGAAGGGGATAAGAGGTTGCACTTTCCTTATAAAGAAAGCCGGTGAGAAGGCTACAGCTTGCAGCACCATAAACTCTTGCGTGAGTGAGATACCACAGGTGCATGGAGTAAACGTTGCCCTATTTGCGAACGCCCAACACTATCCTCTACTACGATACTTTTGAGGCTGACTTCAAGGTACCCGCCTCTCTTGAAGTACAAACGGTACTGTTGATTCATGGGTTCGCGGGGACACCTGCTAGCGATTTCGCGGGGCAGCTGCCAGCATTGCGTAGCTGTTATCGCGTCCTTGCGCCGCACCTGCATGGGTATGGACGCTCGTCACAGCGTCAAAACTATACTACCTCGTACTACCGGGATGACGTGGCAGACCTGCTTGCACTGCTCGATGCCCTGATGATAGAGCAGGTGCTGGTGCTGGGATTCAGCGATGGAGCGATTGTTGGGCTACTGCTGGCGGCTCTGCACCCGCAGCGCGTGAAAGCTCTGGCGGTATTGGGGGCGCAGCCGACCATTAACACTGCAAATGTGGCGGCTATTCGCTACTGGCTGCTGGGAAAGCCGCTTGCTGCGGAGTGGCAGGCGGAGCTGGCAACTCTGCATGGTGAGCCTTACTGGCGCATATTGCCCATAATGTATGTGGCGGCGCAAGAGGCTCTGGTGGCGTCTGGCGGCGTGTTGATCAGCGACGAGGAACTGGCGGCTATCCGGTGTTCCGCACTGATTATGCATGGCGTGCGTGATCGGATTGTGCCTGCTGACTATGCACGTATTATCGCTGATCATATACCCCAATCACAATTGCTTTTGTTTGAAGCTGGACACGCCGCGCATATTCGTTGTGAGAAGGAATACACGGCGGCTGTGATGCAGTTTTTTCTGGATGCGTCTCTATAGTAATCTCTCCCGTGTAAATTTTTCCCCCTTTCTAACGTGATACTGGAAGACATTACACAAAAGTAATGTCTTCTTATTACTTGCTGGCCATTCTGTGTAGTTGAGGAGTTGTAGTTTTATGTCAACCGAAAAGGTTGCGATTGTCATACCTGCCCTGAACGAGGAAGAGGCTCTCCGCCATTTACTGCCAGAAATACCTGTTGATATTGCCCGGTGGATTATTGTTGCCGATAATGGGAGCACCGATGGGACAGCAGCAGTTGCCAGCGCAGCGGGTGCAATCGTTGCCAGCGAGCCAAATCGAGGGTATGGACGCAATTGTTTGAAGGGATTTGAAACGGCTTGTAGCCTTGGAGCAAATATCGTCATTTTTATGGATGGCGATGGCAGTGATGATCCTGCCGACCTGGCGGCGATGCTGGCTCCCGTGCGTGAAGGACGAGCAGACCTGGTGATTGGCTCGCGAGTAAGTGGCCGCTCTGAGCGGGGTGCCATTCCTCCGCAGGCGCGCCTGGGCAACTGGCTGGTGAGCCGGTTGATCCGTTGGTTGTATGGGGTGCGTCTTCACGATATCGGCTCGTTTCGTGTTTTGCACTGCTCTGCGCTTGAAGAACTGAAGATGCATGAGATGACCTTCGGCTGGCCGGTTGAGATGCTGGTTAAGGCGGCGAAGGCAGGTTATCGCATCGTTGAATTGCCTATTCACTACCGACAGCGCAGCCACGGTCGCTCCAAGGTTGCGGGTACGTTTACAGGTAGTGTGAAGGCGGCATATTCTATGCTGCGTACAACACTGCGCTATAGCGGTGCAAGGGGGGCGCATGTCTGATACCGCGCTTGTGGTGATGGCTCGCTACCCGGAGGCTGGTAAGACAAAGACCCGTTTAGCGCGTACTATTGGCGACGACGAGGCAGTGCGCCTCTACCAGGCGTTTCTGACTGACCTGGCTCAACGTTTTGCCGGACGAAAATATTGTTTGCACTGGACATATACACCCCATCAGGTGGATTATTCAGCTTTTATAGACAAGCTTACCCCCTCACCTGTGCCATCTATGAGATGCTTTCCACAGCAGGGAAAAGACCTGGGAGCGCGTTTGCACTATGCATTTCAGTGGGCACATGAGCGGGAGTATCAATGTACCATTGTGATTGGTTCAGACTCGCCACAGATTAGCCTGGAGATTATCGCGAATGCGCGGGCGGCACTTGATGAGGCTGATGTGGTGCTGGGTCCTGCCGATGACGGCGGCTATTATTTAATCGCTATGCGCGAGCCGCACGATGTTTTTAGCGGTATTCAGATGAGCACCAATGTGGTGACAGAGATGACGATTGAGCTGGCCCGGAGCCAGGGGTTAAGCGTGCGGCTATTGGAGCCGCTCTTTGATATCGATGAATGGCCCGACTTGCTGCGTTTGGCGCAGTTGCTAGAGGTGAATAGCACACTCGCGCCTGCTACCGCTGCCCAACTTGCCTCAATAAGGAACTTATATGACCACAACAACCCTAACAACCATTGCGACGCTTCCACGCTCAATCTATATTGAGCCGACCAGCCGCTGTAACGAGCTGTGCCAACAGTGCCCGCGCACGCTGCTTTCGCGAGAGGATGACCGTGATCTCAGCTACGAGAACTTCTGCTACATCGTCGATCAATTTCCTGTGCTAGAGCGGGTGGTGTTACACGGTTTAGGTGAGCCACTGCTCAATAAGGACCTGCCGCGCATGATTCGTTACCTCAAGGAGCGGGGAACCTATGTGCTCTTTAACTCCAATGGCATTCTACTTAATGCGAAACGCGGCCAGGCCTTGATTGACGCGGGGCTGGATGAATACCGTCTCTCTATGGATGGTGCGACACGCGAAACCTATGCGTTAGTGCGTGGCGTGGATGCCTTTGATAAGATTTGGCGCAACGTCAAAGCCTTTATTGCCATGCAAAAGGCGCAAGATGCGGCGAAGCCCGCCTTCTCGCTGTGGTTCACGGCCATGCGAGAGAATCTGCATGAACTTCCAGCATTGATCGATCTGGCCGACGCGAACGGGGTGCGGGAAATCTACCTGCAACGCCTGGTCTATTTTGAGGAGGGGTTGGCACAGTCCAAACAGGCCCTTTTCCGCCGTTCAACACGAGAGGAATTAGAGCTGGTGCGACACTGTGAACAGATCTGTAGAGAGCGTGGCATTGCCTTTAAGGCTGCCGGATCAGCTACGCCTGTTGAGAGCATTGTGCGCGATTTTGGCGAGCGCCCGTGGTCTGGCTGCCAACGCCCCTATACCTTGACCTACATCACGTCGAGTGGCAATGTGCTCTCCTGTTGTTTCGCGCCCTTTGGACATAAAAGTGCCAGGGAGTATAGGGAAGAGCGCGTGCTAGGAAACGCCTTTCAGAAGCCAATCGCCGACATCTGGCGAGGAGAGCGGTACGAGGCCTTCCGTCGAGCCTTCGAGAGCGAGCATCCGGCCCGCCACTGCTCGCAATGCGGCACCAATTGGAGCTATTAGCAGATTATTACTATTGCAGGATAAATGCTGAAGAAGGTGTTTCGCCCGGACGAAACACCTTCTTCAGCATTTATCCTGCAATTGAAGTTATCCATTGCTTGAGGACGGAGACCAGCTCTTCTGGCTCCTCCATAAATACCATGTGGCCTGAATGTTCAAAGATGTGTAGTTGGGCGTTGGGGATACTTTGCGCCATCTCTTGCGCACCCGCCATCGGTGTTACCCAGTCATAGCGGCCCTGGAGGACGAGGGCAGGTACTTGAATCCCGGACAGGTGGGGATGCATATCGTATTCCCGGCTGAGCGTTCCCATCATGTAGGTGGCTATATCCATGTTCAGCAGTGGACTGCTGTACATCTCAGTAAGATACTCCTGCTTGAAACCCTGATGCCAGTAAAAGGGCATAATTTCTTGCTCGAAGCGTTTCAACTCATCCTCGTTTGCCACTCCTGTCGATTCGCGATAGGCAATCTCGCGCAGCTCTTTGCCGCGCTCGCCGCCTACCAGTTGCTCTAGGGCGTCAAGATCGTAGCCGCCAGTCCAGGCGGGCGAGGTATCAAAGAGCACGATGCCGGACGCGAAGTCGGGGTGACGCGCAGCGATACTGAGGGCGACAAAGCCGCCAAAGGATTGACCAAGTACAATGGGATGCTCAATGCCTAATGCCTTACAGAAAAGGACGATATCATCGGCCATGATGCCAAGCTGGTAGTATTCGTGCGTGTGGCGCTCTGATCGACCACACCCGCGTTCGTCGATGTAGACCAGTTGGGCAATTTCGCCGACGGGGTCAAGCCAGGGGCGAAGGTAGGTATGGTCAAATCCTGGTCCGCCATGCAGGATAATCATGGTGGGTTTCTGGCGAAACTTCGAGGCGGCATCCAGGTTGCTTCCGACCACGTCAAAATAGAGTGTTGTCCCATTTACATTCAGTTTCATTCAGTCCTCCTGCGATT
>WNFB01001402.1_pt1 | contig 20487 bp, 12 predicted proteins | sample 5400501 | NCBI WGS metagenome assembly WNFB01 (sample SAMN13153341, study PRJNA577476) | soil metagenome | isolation source: 200 cm saprolite under Douglas fir tree site 2 hole 1 | place: USA:California | collected 2015-04-18 | reverse complement strand
CTGGTTTCAGAAAGCCTACTGACGGCCGATTAGTACGACGAAGGCTTTGTCACTTCGACATCTCAGAGATTTTCAACAACTTGCCGCGGTTGCGATTTTGTGGTGTGTCGGAAAATGTGCCGTAACTTTTCCCGCTACACCGTTATTTCAGCATCCTTCGTGCCTGCGTTGTAGTCCAGCGCATCGCGGACGATCTCCAGCTCTGGATGCTGGTAATGCATTGCAGTTTTCACATCCCTGTGGCCCATGGTTTTCATCACGGCAGCCAGATTCCCAGTTCGCATGAGAACTCGAGTGCCATAGTCATGTCGCGCACAATACAACACGAGATCTTTCGGAAGGCCGGCTTTAGCTCGTGCCTGGCGAAACAGGCGGTCTATTGAGCTTATGTGGCCGGACATCGAGCGCGCCGATGGGAACACCCAACCTTCCTGCCTCGTGCCGCAGCGTTCCCTCAAAACCTCGAGAACTCGCCTACTCATCGGAACAAGCCTTCGTCCTTCAGCTGTTTTGCTGTCCGGTACGAAAATCAAGCGGTGTTCCCAGTCGAGGTTCTCAATGCGCATCCGGTAGAGTTCGCGTTGATTTCTCATTCCGGTATCGCGCATTAAGACGACGATGTCACGAAAGAGGTCGCTCGTTCGCTTTCGCCATTTGCAAGCGCCAGCCGCCCCGAGCAATTTTCTCTCCGCGTCCTCGTCGAGTCTGAGTGATCGTCCGTGCTCCTTCATGAGTCTGACCTTCGGAACGCGGTCGATCAGTTTCCACTCTTCGGCCTTGTGAAACATTCGTCTCAAGGTTCGTAATGCGCAATTGGCATTTGCAGACGAGCCAGGGAATTTGAGCCTGTCGATGTATTCGCTCGTAATCTCGTCCAATCGCATATTTACGACAGCTGTCACCTTCAGCAGCCGCCAGCCATTGCGGTAATAGGTTCTTGTTTTCTCTTCCAGCCTGGCATCGTGTACCCAGGCGAAGAATCGCTGAAAAAATTCACCCAAGACAAAGGGCTTTGTCGGAAGCGGATCTGTTCCTTCCACCACCTCGGCAAGTTTCAGACTCGCAGTCTTAGTCGCTCTGGTTGCTTTGGTTTCTTGTGTTGATCCACGATAGCGTCGGCCTCGCACCGTGAAGTCATACCAGTAAAACTTCGATTTCGATTTTCTAAAGAGTTTCACGAGTTTCCTCCATTTGGGCCCGCACGGAAGCAACTCGCGTGTTCCTCTGATCTAACTGAGAAGAACGCCTATATCATAATGTGCTCTGCCTAGACTTCGATCCACTATTTTTCACATTCTACGGAGCTGCGTGGTGCTGAGCCAATCGTGTTCGCCATGGACTCAGAATTTGAGAAGGTGTCCGAGGAAAGCCTGTTGATCTCGTCTTCATTAACACCGGTGACTGCTGAATCGTGGCGGACGCGCAGCTGGCGTCGCTGTCACAGGGGATCAGGAGGAATGCATGACCGCAGGCGTCAACATCATCGCAGTCGCGGGGGACCCCGCGGCCGGCAATCTCTCCGCGATCGTTGATGTTGCCTCCTTCTTCGAGTAGCAGATTCGAAGTCGCAGGGATGAGAGTGTTCAAGTCCATCATGGGACCGCCGTTCTCCCACAAAAATGCGTGCTGTACGGGACTGTCTGGAGTTGGCTTTGATCGGCCCACGATCTGACCTGCTGAGTTAATTCCCTCCGCGTGGCTGGTTGCACCAAGCGTGCCGAGGTCGGTCATCACTCCATTTCTCCAGAGAAAGGCATGGTGGCTCTGGCTACCCGATTCGCCGGCCAAATCGGCTGTGCCCACGATAGCTCCGCCATCATTCATCCAGGTGACGAACCCCGTATCGCCCCCGAGAGTGCCGACGTCTGTGATGACTCCGCGGTCCCAGAAGAAGGGGTGATAAATAAGGCCGCCTGTCGCAGGATTGATGTCGCCTGTGAGAGTGGACGTACCGGCGACCTGAGCGTGGTTGTTTAGAACCATGGCGGGGCCATCAACGCCGGTAAGCGTGCCGCCAAGCGTTCCGAGGTCAATCATTCGGCCACGGTCCCAGAGGAACGGATGAAAGGTTGGTATGCCCATCGCTGGGTTTGGCGTTTGATTTGTGGACGAAATTCCGGCGACCTGACCGCTCTCATTCACGCCCCAGGCCTGCGCATCTTCGCCACAGACATCGGCGGACTCGCAAAGCGTGCCCAAATCATGCATTGCCCCGTTCTCCCACAGAAAGGCGCGGCTTTGTGTAACGAAAAAGGAATCAGGCTTCCCGTTCGTCGAGAACCCGACCACCTGCCCGCGGTTGTTGATTGCGGTCGCCCCGCCAAAGTCTTCGCCCAGTGTCCCCAGATCAATGATCTTGCCGTTTTTCCATAGGACAGCATGGCTGCCGGGTTGACCGGTGAAGGGGTCGAAGTTCGGTGTGTTCGAAAATCCTACAACCCACCCGCGATCATTGATCCAGGCCGCACCGCTGTTGAGATTGCTGTTTACTCCTTCAAGTGTGCCGAGATCAGTGAGCGTGCCGTTCTGCCATCGAGAAGCATGGCTTGCCAGACAGTCTGGATTGCTACAAAAGTTTGGAGCGAAGGCATCGACGAGGTCCGTCTCGGCTGCGCCGACGATTACACCGTTACCCGTGAGTCCTCTTCCAGGGTTTTCAGGCCCGCCATCAATCGTGGGGGCGATGACGCTGGTCGAGCCACCGAACGTACCCAGGTCGATGAGTTTGTAGCGCGGGTGCTGCGCCGACAGTTGAAGCGGCGCCAGCGCGGCAAGTAGAACAACATTGATCGGGATCAGGATTGATGATTTGAATTTCATGGTTCCTCCTTGTGTGTGCACGGACACCACACACCGCTACAAAATCGCTTTACCGGTTGTTGCCCGTTGGAAGCCCTGGAATGTGATAACGAGGCAGTAGCCGCCCACGCACCTTCGCCAATGTCTCGGGAGTCGGCTTGCCATGAGCTGCGCTTGCTGAGGGTTGCGGAACACTTTGGATTGCTGCGGACGCGCTCGCCGCGGCATTCCCACCTACCGGAGTCAGAGTGAAAAATCGTATGTCGCCGTTGGTGAGCAGACCATTCCCAGCGATCTCCCCACGATCATTTAGGTAGAGAACATCTCCGATCACGTCGAATCCGGATTCTGGCGGTACGAAGGCATTGAGATCGGTAACAGAACCGTTCTCCCACAACACCCCTCTGCCCACAGTTCCGTCGCACGAGACTGAAGTGCCCAGGATCTGGCTCTGGGAATTGTTCCGTATCGCGATGCTGAAGCAATCGCCAGGGAGAGGTTGCAAAGGAGTTATCATGCCATCGTTCCAGATGAAACCAAGGAAGCCGCCATCCGCGGTGTCGCTGCCGCCGACCACTTCTCCTTTGTTATTAACCGATGTGCCAAATCCAGCGGAACCGCCGAGCGTACCTAAGTCTGTGAGGCTTCCACGGTCCCAAAGAAATGGGTGGGTCGCAGAATCGCCTGCTAAAGTGGACCAGCCCACGATGCGGCCTTGCTCGCTAAGACCCTCCGGCCAGCTGCAGCTCCCGCCGAGTGTCCCGATGTCCTGCATGCGCCCGTTTTCCCATAAGAACGTATGGTTTGCACCCGGAGTATCGCAGACATAACTTGGGTTGGAATCTGGATAGGAAATTCCGACAACCTGCCCACGATCGTTTATGAAGAAGGCCCAGGAATCGGGGCCGCCTAGCGTTCCGAGATTTTGCAAAACGCCGTGGTCCCAGAGGAACGCCCGCATTTCTGTGGGCCAAGGCAAGGGGGCAATGGAATCTGGAATTGGATTTAGAGCGAACCCAACGACTTGACCGCGATTGTTGACGCCTTGCGCCATGCTATCGTTTCCACCGAAAGTTCCGATTTCGACGATCTTGCCGCTGCGCCAAACGGTACCGCGAAGCTCTTGCACATTCCCGTTCAGTGGATCGTTGACGCCAATTTGGGAAAACCCAACAGCTACTCCGTTGTCATTTATCCAGAAAGCCTGGCTGTTGAATCCTCCGGGAAGGGTGCTTAGGTCGGTGACGGTGCCGTTACGAAAAATGAACGCATGCTCAGCGAAGCAATCGGGAGTATCTGAGCAATACGGGTCAGTAATAGTGGTGTCGGCACCGCCTGTGAGCGCGCCCCCAGCGTTCAATAGCTCGTTCTTTGCCCCGGTCTGGTTGGCGTAGATATTAGGTCCGCCGAGGGTCGGGACCTCAGTGAAGGTGTACTTGTGCTGCGCGGCCATCTGAACTGGTATCGCCAGCGCGGCAACTATAACAGCCAGGTTGATGGATAGCGATGTTATGTGTTTCATGGATGTCCCCTTTTCGCGTAGCTATGGCGTTACCGTGCCCCAGTCGGGGCCGTAAAAGCCGTTTGTGAACCTCCGCGTTTTTCGAATCCTGCGAATGGACGGAAAAAGCCGTGTCCTACGGCGTGAGCGGATGAGTGCCCCAGTCGGGACCGATATAGAAGTTCGTGAAATCGGTCGTAAACGTGACCTGCCTGACATCGGAACCGTCGGGATTTGCTGTGTAGATGCCCTCTCCGCCGTTGATAAACATGCAGAAGATGATCCGCGTGCCGTCGGGCGACCAATGAGGCCCGAACGCGAAGTACTGCCCAGTTCCTGTCTGGAGCGGGATCGGCGTGAGGCCTCTGCCATCGGGATGGACGGTGAACAATCGTCCACCCGTCGTCTGCGATGGTCCACCCGTGGTTTGTGAGATGATCCTCGTCCCGTCCGGCGACCATTGGGCCGAGGTGAACTCGTGTGCGTGCACGACGCCGTAGGGGGTGAGCTGGCGGAGCCTTGTGCCATCCATATTCTCGACGAAGATCGCGACCTGCTGCGTGGGTTCGGGAAAATTCATCTGCCGATAGCGCAAGAAGACGAAGCGCTTGCCGTCTGGCGAGATGTCGGTGGGCTCGTCCCCAATGGTGCCAGGCGGACTCGTTGTCAGGCGCACGGGATCGCTGCCATCCGAAGCACGAAGGCTGAAAATGCCACCCGGGAAGCCGCAAAGGATCCGGGTCTGATCAAGCGACCACGCCGAGCAATCTATGCCGACCGAAGACGACCCCGGCGGGTTCGGCGGCACAAGCTGGTTGAAGTCGGAGCCGTCCGGACTCAACGTGGCCGGCTGGAAAAAGCAGCACTGGCCGGTGTCGTCCGGGCGGAGGGTGTGACTGATTAAGAGCTTGGAGCCATCGGGAGACCACACGGAACCGCTGAAGAGTTCAAGCGCAATGCCTTCCGGGAGCGGAACTTGTTGCACATTGGAACCGTCCGGGTTGGCAGTGAAGATGTTTGCACCGGCACCACCGTTAAAGTCTAGGACGCCTTGAGTGAATGTGATCTGGCCGTTCGTGCCGGATGCGATGTGCTGTGCTGCGAGTTGAAGCGGCAGAGCCAGCGTGGCAACGAGAACAACATTGAAACTGACCAAGCTCGATAGTTTGGATTTCATCGCATCCTCCAGTTCTGACGGATCTGTGTTCGGAACCTAGCGGCACGTGCTGCCCATACGATCACAATTACTAGTCACTTGGTGTCGCGCGGCGTGGCATCTGATCGGAAAAGAACCTTTTGGGCCGCTGGAGACGAGACCCTCAGGAATGCCTGAGTGACGCAGTTTTGTACCTTCCCGCGTACGGTTGGCGTACCCCCTTCGTTGACGGGTTAGTATACCGACCGCAAAATGCTCGCTTTCTGCCTGCCGAGTTACCCTATGTACTTAAAAAGCGTCGAACGGACGCAGAAAAGGCGCAGGCGCGTAGTCGATGAAGGCTGGCACAACGACCGGGTTTGGCACACCGCCGAAGACGTTGTACGCAGCTCCAAGCCTTTTGGCGGCCGTGTTCAGATCTTCAGGGTCAAGGCCTTGCCAGCTTCCTGTATCTAAACGCTGAATCAACACCTGTAAAGCAGCTATCGTTTCTGCTGCTGTGAAGCTGCAGTGCCCTGCATGATGCACAAACGTTTGGCGCAAGAGCGAGCTATGGGACGCGCTGGCGACAACGGCCGCATAGGCCTGCTCGTCCTGCACCGGCCCGGTGTCATCGTCGGTGGTGTGCAAAGTCAGGACCGGTATTTCGATGTCACCGTTGAAGATAATATTTTGGCTCAAGTAATTGACTGCCGCTGGATCTGCCACGATCCGAGGTGCGTTGTTGAGCATTTCGAGGTCCGCATCCAGGCTCAAGCTGGCCTGCTGGTAGAGCGCTTGCACTTCGCCATAGTCGATGGAGAGTGCGAGCTGTTTTTTGTAATCAACTCCCGTGTTCCACGACGGGTTACCACCTGCGCGTGCTTCCAGTTCAGCGCGTCCGGCAAAAAATAAAAAAAAGTTAAGATCGTACTGAAGCGATAGGAATTGGTTTGTTTCTCGGGTGACATAATCTGTTGGACTTGGTTCCGGTGAGAAGGGATCGATCCAGCCGGGTGAGTCGACCAGAGCTGCTGCCAGCGCTATCCGTGCTCTTCCTTGGGCGGTGGCTTGGGCATCATTGAGGACTTGTAGGGCGATGCCAAGATTCGTGTCGGGATCGGTGATGTTGACGACCTGTAACCCCGATCCAGCTGCGAGCAATGTCTTGAATGCAACGGCGGAGTCGAGGAACTCGTTCCAGAAGCCCACGCTTCCGGCCAACACTCCACACATCGGAAGTGCACCGGAGAAGCGTCCAGGGTAATTCTGCACGAGCCCAGCACTAATCAGGCCGCCCATGGAATGACCCCACGCGATCGTTCGGCTCGGTTGACCGACAAGGGAGTTGAACGTGTCGAGTACGGCAATCTGATCGGACAATGCCTCATGCAGTGCCCAGCCGGTTGTCGCGTAAGAAGAACCGGCGAGCGCGTAACCGTGCGTCAAGAGATAAAAACGCGGAAGCGGATCTCCTACATCTGTGGCCGGGTTAGGGTCGCCGGGACCCAAGTAGCCGTGGCTGTACAAGAGCAGGGTCCCGTTCCAGTTTGCCGGAACCTCGATTAAATAGGTCGCTCCGTCCGCGAATGTTCCAGTGTGAGTGGTCACTCCTCGTAACGCTTGCGCGGTTGGAGAAAGGCCAAGCAGCATCAGCGCCGCCAGCGCAGCGAATAAGGTTATCGCGGTAATACACGTCAATGTTCTGGATTTCATGGTGTCTCCTTCCTTCTTGGCTGCCTCAGGGGCCGGACTTAGTGATGTGAAACACACCGCTCCGCCCCGGCATGATTCAGGTACCCGCAACAACTACTTTCTTAGCAGATTCTGGCCAAAAGCAAATCCAGAGCCGGTTGAACCTACTGGCAATATGTCTTTACGTTGTCAAACGTCACGGCTGCCTCACCGGTCGCAGTAATTGTGAGGTGGAGCGTGTCGCTGAATGCGAGGTTAGAACTGCCTCCTTTGCGTTACAAATCTAAAGTTGTCAGTAATAGTTTGGATAAACGGGACGACCATTTTACCGGCTTCCGAGTTGTGAAACGTTTCGTTGGTGACATACTGAATGCCCGTTGTCTGTCCTATTCCCGTGCCTAGAACCGATCAACTGGTTTCGCGGGAATCGTCAAGTTAGTGATATTGACATCTACCACCGAAGCGCAGACCGTTGACCACAACTGAACAACGCCTCGCTTCATCCACATGAAAAGATTGAAAAGGAAAATTGCAGAAGATGTGAACTGGATTTATTGCCGGCTCTCCGGGCGGACATTGCGAGGTATCGGATGTAAGTCCACAATTGGGGCCACCACCTAGATTGTGGACACAGTATCCCGTCAGTGTTCCACCGGTACCCCCAGTACCAGACAACGGCACGGTTTGGGGGCTGCCTACCGCATCGTCGGTGATGCTCAGTACTGCTTTGCGCGTCCCTAGCGCCGCAGGCCGGAAGCTAATACTGATGTGGCAGTACGCACCAGCAGCTAAGGAGGTTCCGCAACTGCTGATTTGCAAAAACTCGCTGGCATCAGTTCCGGTAATCGTAATATCAGTGATTGTCAACGTGGTCGTGCCCACGTTCGTCAAAGTCACAGTTTTCGCTAGACTGGTAACGTCAAGTCCCACAAAACCAAAATTCAGCTGGGTGGGGGAAATTTTTGCGGTCGTCCCAACCCCGCTCAGAGTCACGTTTTGCGGACTGCCTGCGGCATCGTCAGTGAAACTCAGAACCGCGCTGCGCGTCTCCAACGCTGTTGGCTTGAACTTGACCTTAATTGTGCAGCTCGCGCTTGCAGCCAACGACGCACCACAAGTGCTGGCGCTGATAAAGAAGTCACCCCTGTTGGTTCCAATGATAGCAATGCTGTTGACGGTCAAAATCAGGGTGCCTGTGTTTTTGAGCGTCACATACTTCCCCGGACTCACTGTGCCGATTGCCTGAGTCGAGAAGATGAGACTGGTGGGCGAGACGGTAACGGTCGTGGCTGAAGTGAGAGGCATCGCGAAGGTGAGCTTCGAGTCCTGGGCTCTAGCTTCTGTCAGCAAGTCCACCACGAGCACAGCACAGAAAATCGAAGCTAGAGCAACTCGAGCTATCGCAATCAAGCACAAAAGAGCCAGCGTTGCGCGCTGAGTCAACGCCCCGGCGCATGTGTTTGTTCGTACACTTTTCATGGAAGCACCTCCCAAAGTGCCCGATTTCCACCCCGACTTTGCCCCAAGTGCCGCACAGCTTCAATGGCAAGTGAGTGATATCTGCGTGATATCGAGGTGACTGGCAAAAACCATGCTTTTCTGCTTGAGGCTCGGCAATCAGCTATGCCGTTGCACAGCCTGTGGTTATGCGTGGAAGCAAAGCAAAGACTCGACATAGCGGACAACACGGTTCCACGTGCTGCTTCGGGCTTCGTTTCGTGACAAGGTGGTGCTAGACTTTCTGACACTAAGTACCCAGCCAGAGAATGGATCGCTGGTGGCTGCCGGGAGTCACAGGTCTACCTTCGTGAAAGAAGCTATCCAATCGCCGTATATTGCCCGCTTCGAGTCCTTCGAAGTGAATCTGCGATCTGGCGAACTCCTGAAAAGTGGCGAGCGGATTAAGCTGCCGGAACAGTCGTTCCAGATTTTAGCGATGCTGCTGGAGAAGCCTGGCGAAGTCGTGATACGGCAGGAAATTCAGAAGCGACTCTGGCCCAACGACACGGTTGTCGAATTCGAAAACAGTATCAATGCAGCGATTAAGAGACTGCGGGTGGCGTTGGGTGACTCTGCCGATGAGCCCAGATACATCGAAACGTTGGCTCGACGCGGCTATCGGTGGAAAATCCCGGTGGAACGGGTCGAGTCCAGTCCAGCACAACCACAAGTACCAGTCGCTGCAACAGTCGATGCACCGACGGACTACTCCGCATCTCGCCTGATAGGCAAAAGAGTCTCTCATTATCGCGTGTTGGAGTTACTCGGTGGCGGCGGCATGGGTGTGGTGTATAAGGCTGAGGACATCAAACTGGGCCGCCGCGTTGCTCTCAAATTCTTACCAGAAGAGTTGGCGGGCGGCGCGGCGGCGCTGGAGCGCTTCGAGCGGGAGGCGCGCGCTGCGTCCGCGCTGAATGATCCCAACATCTGCACGATCTACGAGGTCGAGGAGCACGAAGGGCAGCCTTTCATCGTAATGGAGCTGCTCGAAGGTCAGACGCTTCGCGAATTGATTTCTTCGGCCGGGGCTTCCCAAGACAAACATGTCAACAAGGGACTATTTCGGCTGGAGAAATTGCTCGACGTTGCGATGCAAATTTCGAGCGGCCTTGGCGCAGCACACAAGAAAGGCATCATCCATCGTGACATCAAGCCGGCAAATATCTTTGTTACCACGAATGGACAGGTCAAAATCCTGGACTTCGGCTTGGCCAAATTGCAGCACTCCGAATCTGCGGAGTCAGAGACTCAACAGATTGAAGAGCACCGTCCGAATGTAAAGTGGAATCCATACGTCACTCTCACTCGCACCGGCGTGGCAATCGGCACCGCCGGTTATATGTCCCCAGAGCAAATACGTGGCGAGAAATTGGACGCCCGAACAGATCTTTTCTCCTTTGGTCTAGTTCTTTACGAAATGGCGGCGGGTCAAAGGGCATTTACCGGAGACACTGCGCCCGTACTTGAGAATGCAATCCTGCACCACCCACCGGCCCCCGTTCGGGAGCTCAATCGAACCATAACGCCGAAATTAGAAACGATCATCAACAAGGCGCTCGAAAAGGATCGCGAGAAACGTTACCAGAACATCTCCGAATTGCGGTCCGACCTGGAAATCGTGAAGCGCGAGATTTCGCCGCGAAATCCGCTGCGATGGTGGAAGATGGTTGCAGGCGGAATAGCAGCACTACTAGTTTTTGTCGTGTCTTTCTGGTTCGCGAAGCATCAGGTTCCGACTTCCCAAGGCCTGCCTGACATAAAACTTCAGCAACTCACGGATAACTCCCCCGAGAACCCTGTTGCGGCAGGAGAGATTTCTCCTGACGGAAAATACCTTGCCTACACAGATACGAAAGGCGTGCACATCAAATTGATTGGGAGTGACGAGAGACAAACCATCTCGCAACCTGAGGGGCTCAAGAATAGTAGCGTTGTATGGGACATTGCGCCGTGGTTCCCGGACAGCAGGAGGTTCCTCGTCCACACCCACCCTTCTGCAGAAGATCCCAATCAATGGTCGGCGCTAACTAGCAGCGTTTGGGTCGTCTCGGTCCTTGGCGGCGCGCCACGTAAGCTTCGCGACAACGCCCTGGCGTGGGACATTTCGCCTGATGGCTCTTCGATTGCCTTCACGACAAACTTCAACCACAGGGCGGTCAACACCTACAACGGCGAAAAAGAAATCTGGCTCATGGCCCCCGACGGAGGTCAGGAGCGCAAACTTGTTGAGAGCGACGGTAAAAGCTCGGTCTGCTGCTTGCATTTCTTCCGAGACGGTCAGCGAATAGCCTACGGCATCAGCGACAAATCCGGCGACAGTTATGTAACGCGTGATCTCAAGGGTGGGTCTAATTCCATCTTGGCTCTACCTTCGGACACAAACAAAGAGGGCGATGGCATTTGGCTGCCTGACGGAAAGAGGCTTTACTCCGATCCTTGTGCCATGTCGGGAAGCCGGCCTGATTTACCCTGCAATTTTTGGATTAAGCGGGTTGACTTGCGCACAGGTAAGGTCACTGAGGCTCCGAGACGACTGACGAACTGGTTTGGGTTCGCGATCGCTGGTCCAAGCGCAACCGCAGATGGGAAGCGCGTCGCATTCCTTGAAGCGTACGCCCGTGGCGCGAGTTACGTTGCCGATCTCGAAATGGCTGGGACGCGTCTGGCGAATTTGAGACGCGTCACTTTTGAAGAAGGTGGCGAAGATGGGGTTACGGGGTGGACTGCCGATAGCAATACGCTCATTCTTGTTCACAACCATAGTCACTCCGAAATCTCTAAACAGTCTCTGGGCGACGGCACGTCCGAATCAGTTATTGTAACGGGCGAAGCAGGTGCATTCGAAAAGGCTTTTGTCAGTCCGGATGGCAAGTGGATCATCGCTCAGGTGTTTCCAGCCAACAGAGATCCCATCCTTTTAAAGACGAACGTACAGGTTATGCGTGTACCCTTGAGCGGGGGTATTCCGGAATTGATTTTCTCAGCGCGGGAGGGCAGTTCAGCTTTCTGTGCGCGACCTCCATCCAATCTGTGTGCGGTTGCGGAACCCACCGAGGACCAAAAAGAGATGACTATTACAGCTTTCGATCCCGTGAAAGGACGCGGTTCTGAGCTGGCCCGGTTCAATGTCGCTCAGGACGTAGGTTTGGGAAGGGATCATCTAGTCTTGTGCGACATTTCGCCTGACGGGTCTCGTTTCGCTGTCGCACGAAGCCCGGATGGTCCGATAGAAATCCATTTCTTGCGCGTTCAGAAGACGCTCACGATCCCCACAACGGGATTGCATCCATTGCGGCAAATCGCATGGGCGGCAGATGGGAGAGGAATATTTGTTGCAACACATACAAAAGACGCCGGTGAGTTGCTGCATTTGGATCTGCGGGGTAAAGCTAACGGCGTATGGAAGTGCACAGGGCCGTGGCAGTGTTCGGCGATTCCATCTCCTGACGGCCGCCACCTCGCGATTTATGAGGAGAAGCAGAGCGCCAATATGTGGATGATGGAAAATTTCTGAGTGCAGTCGGGCTGCGGACGTCGCAGTGCCTTAAACTTTCAGAACTTGAGTTGCGCCTTCAGTTGAATGAGTCTCCGGGCATTTAGGCCACCGGGGTTGTTACCCATAAGAGTGGTGTCAGGAGCGTTCTGTCCCTGAATTTGTCCAAAAAACTGATCGCCGATATCGTTGACCGGGGTATCAAAGTTTGGGTGGTTGAACAAGTTGAAGAACTGAAAACCAATTCCAAGAGAGGCGTTCTCCCAGCCGTGAATCTTGGTGTTCTTCATGATCGTGAAATCGGCATTGAAGTACCCTGGGCCGCGAAAGCGGTTCTTACTCTGTACAAAAGCCACAGCCGAGCCCTTGCACGCTGGGAACGCGCCGAGATTGCCGACATCAAATCCGGTTTCGCAGCCGGCTTGTACGAAGCGCGCCTGCTGATTAGGCGTGCCGTCGGGCAGCGTCTGCGGTACTTGACAAGGGTGCAGAGGCTGGGTAAACGCGGCACCCTTTCCACAGTGTGGATCGGTACCGAGCGGGCCAACCGGTACTGCGTAGAGAAACCCGTAATAATTCCTTTGCTGAACAATAGCCATATCGAGCCCGTCGAAAACGAAATAAGGAAAGCCACTTCGAGCAAAAACTGTTCCTGAAACCTGCCAACCAGTAACAAGGACATTCGGTCCATGCCCACCCAGAGCCGTCTTTATCGGAAGTTCCCAAACGTAATTGGCGTTTAGCGAATGCCGCACGTCGTACTCCGCGGGCCCATAGCTTCGGCGAAGGTTCTTCGGGTCTTGCGCGGTGGGAGGACTGCTGTGGCCGAAATTGAACAGACCACCGTTCGAAATCTCGTCAAGGGCATGTCCAAAGGTGTAGTTGATCTGAAACAGGCCAGCCGTCCAACGACTAAATCGATGCTGGAATGAAGCGACTACGCCGTTGTAGTTGGACACAGCCGGTGACGAAATGGTGGTGACTGCACTGAATCTTGGGTCCGGTGCGCAGTCGGGAATCGGGTCAGGACAACGGCCTGCAGGCAGCGAGCCGAAGCCCCACGCATTCGCCGACGGATTTTGTATAAATCCGTGAATACCGTGGTAGCCGGAGTAGCCGACGCTGATTGAAGATCGGACACCGAGAGTCTGCTGTAATTCAAGGCTCCATTTTTGGTACTGCGGCGCGTGCATCACACGATCTGGGAGGGTAATTCCTGGAGGGAAAAAGCCAACCACACCCGCCTTAATTTGAGCCAGCGTTTGACCGGATTTGAATCCATTAACAAACGCGGTATTCGACGCAGCGGCGTCTGCAAATAAATTGGTTTTTTCGCCTGGAGCGAGATTGTCATTGACTACTGCATACGAATTCAGATTTGGTGGGTTGCCGGAAAACGACAATATGGGTACGCCCGGAACTGAATCGTAGAAGACGCCGATTCCACCGCGAAGAACAGTGCCGTGCGACACTCCCAACGGCTGCCAGGCAAAGCTGAATCGCGGCGACCACAGAACAGTGTCCATCTTGATGAAGGCCCGTTCTTGGTTAGTTAAAAGAGCCTGATTGTACGGCTGATTCGGGTCATGGCTTACAGAATCGAAGGGGCCAGTCAGCCGCACAAAACAACCATGCTCACAGGTCGGATTAGATTGATGCTCTGCCCGAAGGGCGAACGTCACGGACAGATTTTTTCGCGCGTGCCATTCGTCTTGTCCGTAGATGCCAAAGCTATGGAAAGCCATTCGCTGGGAGAGCTTCGACGCGAAGGATTGAAATAATTGCGTCCAATCGATCGAATCAGTGCCATTCAACACAGCCGGGTCCACGCCACCCTGGTAAAAAGCATCAAGCGTCTGAGGTATCAACATGCCGTTGGCGTTGACCGAGTATTCCCACATGTCCCAATGGATGGCCTCGAAGTTCCCGCCGAAACCGAACTTGTGGCCCCCTAAAGTCTTCATCAAATCGTCAGAAATCTGAAAGCGCAGGGGTATGCCGTAAATGTCGTTGTCGTTGTTGCGCCCCAAATCGTTATAGGTGCCCTGCCCGCAGAAACATAAGTGAGTAGAGAAGGCAGCCAGAGCTTGCGCCGGTTTGACAAGTCTTCCTGTATAAAACCAAGAAGCACCCCCAACCATAAACTGACTGGCGCCCGATGAACCGAACGCGTGCGTCTCTATCACCTGACCCTGCCACCAGGGAATGCGTTGATCAAAATCGAATACCGGATTGATGGGATCGATTCCGAGTGCGGCATGTCCACCTTCGTATTGCACGCGAAGAAATGCACGGTCACTCCTGCTCACGTTCCAATCCACGCGGCCAGCGGTGAGGTATTGTTGGCTCGGCCGTCCGCGAGCCCAGATGTAATGCACAGTACAAGGAACGGTTCCATGTCCGGGCCCATTTGGGTCGTTGGGGTCCTGGAAGCCGCTGCAGCCCAAACCTTCCTCCACGGTGAACGGCACTGCCGACCTCCCTCCGGGAGCGGCGCTATACAGATTGAAAATCCTCTGATAAAGGGAGTACGTTGCTGAACCTGTGCCGAACCTCGGATCAGATGCGATATGCGCGAGGGTTGCGGCCTCGAATTGCGGGCTGGGTATCTGCACATTGAAAATCTGAGGAACGAGAACGCGCAGGCCCTCGTTGTCCGCGAAGAAGAAAAGCTTCTCTTTCTTAATCGGTCCGCCGATCGAGCCAGCCCATTGATTGGCGATGCTGGGAGGTCGACCAACGCCGAACGCTTTGAGAAACCAGTCATTCGAATTGAGGACAGTACCATTCCAATAGTACTGAGCGTTTCCATGAAACTGGCCGCTACCTGATTTGGTGATGTAATTTATGTTTCCGCCCGCCGCTCCGCCGAACTGTCCCGAGTAGCCTGTGCTCACCACGCTTACTTCTTGAACCTCGTTCTGGCCCATCATGATTGCCAGAGCACCAGAAAGGGGAATATTGGAGCCGTTTTCGGTATTGTTCAATCCGTCGACTGTATAGAGGTAAGAGGAACCTGGCATACCCAGGATGGAAAAAGGCGCGTAGACGTTCCCCGTCGTGTTCATCAGCACGCCGGGAGCGATCTGCACGATGTTCGTGAGATCGTTCCCTTGATTCGGAATCTCACTGATCTGCTTGCTGTTCATCGTCGCAGAGACATCGCCATTCTCTGCTTTAATAAGAGGAACGTCGTCAGTGACTCTGATCTCGCTGCTAGTCGTCGCAATTTGGAGGGAAAGGTTGACGGTGATTGGCGGGCCGAGCAGAATCTCCACGGTTCGCCGCTCTTCGCGAAAGCCGTCGTGGGTTACGGTAAGCGCATATGCGCCGGGTGCAAGAAAAAAGAAATGGTACAGCCCCTCGCGATCCGTCTTTGCTGACTGAGTTGTGCCCTTCGCTGAGTCCCTGATGTCAACTTGAGCATTTGGGACAACCGCATGAGTCTGATCTGTGATGACCCCGGTCAGGGCGCCAGACGTCGTAGTCTGAGCACTCAGCTCACATGTGATCAGCGTTGCGAGAACACTCGCAATCCAGAGTTGTCTAGGCCGCGAGCTCATCGAATCAACCCCAAAGAGATTCGATCAGGAGAATGCAAACTCAGTGGTTTGCAATGATACGCTCGAAGTTGCGCGATGCCAAGGCAGTTTGTTCGATAACACAGTGAATGTGGTAGGGAAAGTTCACTACCGCGTCCGTTCTAAGAATGATAGTGTTCTCGCCCGCAAAATTCCAGGGATCCGGCTCCGCGTTCTCCGCGCCTCCCAACTGCCGTCAGACCCTCCCAGCCAGTTCTGAAGCGTATTGAAATACTCCCGCCCTGCGGACTGCGCAAAATTCTGCGCGGCTTCCTCTTCACTCCCAACTTTAGGCTGTGTCTCAACCAAAGGGTTCACCCCACAGGGGTGTGCCTTAAGTGTGCCCCATCTCTCGGGAATGCATGCGCCTACTCCCGTCTTTTCAATACCAACTCGGTGTGCTTCCGTGCGGGCTTGGTTAGCGGCAAGTTGTTGATCTCTCGATTCATTAGAAGCTAAAAACGCTTAGGGCGTACTGACGGCCGATTAGTTGGCCAAAGGCCGAGATTTCGTTTCAAATCATATGACATCAACCACTTGCCGAGAAAACAAAGCCCGCACGGAGGTGCCTGAGGAATGCTGCGAGAATGGCGGCCTCGGCGCATTCGATGACGACCGCAGGGACACGTTTATGACACGGTCCCCAGTGCTTGTTCGGTTCTACCGTTCCACCACTGAAACTGGCATGAAAACAAAACCCAGCTCACAAATCGAAACCCGTTATCAATGAGTGCTATGGGGATTTTGCAACAGTTACGAACGGGGTGACGTACACGAAGTCACCAGCCAAGCGATGCCGCCCAGGACTAGAGCTTCCACGACGATAAACAACGCTAGGTTCGTCGGCTGGAAAATAAACCAATCCACAACCAAGTTGATTAGGAAAACGACAGCGATTACGGTGACAAACCCCGGCTGTCTCCAACGGCTTTTCTGTGCATCCATTCGATGATTAAAGAGTACAACCAAACTGCGGGCGAGGGTAGTTGGTGTAATGGGGATTTTTCACCACTTGAAGACGGTTGTCTACCCGATGGGGTTCCGATAACTTCCGGTTGGCCGACGATGCGGGAGTTATCGCATGGCCGCCCGAATCGGGACGCCGGGTACGGCCGCTGTCCACGTAAGCGACGCTTTTCTGCGGGGACTATAATGGCGCCCACACATGGTCCTCACCTGTGGCACGAAACTCGGCCCCTATGAAATTCAATCGCCGCTTGGCGCGGGCGGGATGGGCGAAGTCTATCGCGCCACGGATTCTAAGCTGGGCCGCGACGTCGCGCTCAAAGTGATTCCGCAGGAATTTGCTCAGGACGCGCAGCTCATGGCCCGTTTCCAACGCGAGGCGCAAGTCCTCGCGTCCCTTAACCACGCCAACATCGCTTCTATCTACGGCCTCGAAGAGAAAGGGGGCGTGCGGGCGCTGGTGATGGAGTTGGTCAAAGGGCCAACGCTCGCCGAACGGATCATGGAAGGCGCCATCCCGATTGAAGAAGCGTTGCCCATCGCCAAGCAAATCGCGGAAGCGCTCGAATACGCCCACGAGCGTGGCATCATTCACCGCGACCTGAAGCCGGCAAACATCAAGCTGACGCATGACGGCAAGGTCAAGGTGCTTGACTTCGGCCTGGCGAAAGCTCTCCAGGACGACGTTGCACAGGCGGATCCCTCCGCATCCCCCACTCTCAGCATGGCCGAAACCAAAGCGGGCATCATTCTCGGCACCGCTGGCTACATGTCGCCAGAGCAGGCCAAAGGCAAGCCGGTGGACCGCCGCGCAGATATCTGGTCGTTCGGCGTGGTGCTGTTCGAAATGCTCACTGGCCGTCAGATGTTCGCGGGCGAAACTACGACGGACATCATGGCATCCGTCGTGCGCGCCGAGCCGGATTGGACAATCCTTCCAAAGGGCCTGCCGCGGCGTGTCCGCGAGTTGTTGCAACGCTGCCTGGTGAAGGATGAAAAACGCCGACTGCGGGACATCGGCGACGCGCGGCTTGATCTCGATGATGCACTCAATGCGCCGCCCGACGCCGCGTCCATGCCCTCGCCGAACCCGCTCTGGCGCTCTCTGCCGTGGGCCCTGGCTGCAGTTGCAATCGTCATCGCGGCATGGACGCTTTGGCATCGCACCGGCATCGATATGGCCTCGCGCGAGGTGATGCATCTCGATATCACCTATCCTCCTAACGTCGAGCCCGTTTCCGGAGTGCAAAGTGGATTCGCAGTTTCGCCTGACGGCCGGACCGTCGCGATGTTCGGCATCAGAGATGGCCTGCGCAGACTATACATTCGCCGGCTCGATCGCCCCGAGGCAACCGAAATCAACACCTTCGGCGCGAACTCCGTCGCCTTCTCTCCTGACAGCACCAGCGTGGCGTTTAACTCTGCCAGTGGGGTAACTCGACTCTCGCTCGCCGATCAGAAGCCTGCCATCTTGGCGTCGGGCGCTGACTGGGGCAGCAGCGTCGCCTGGGGCTCAACCAATATTGTCTATACCCGCGGCGGCGCGCTTTGGATTGTGCCGGCGCAGGCTGGCACGACCCGCCAGTTGACGGTGCTCGAGGCTGCGCGACACGAGGTGCTGCACGGCGACCCCGCGGTGTTGCCGGGAGAGCGCACGGTGTTGTTCTCAAGCCTGACTACAGAGTCGGGCACGGAACGGATTGAAGCGGTGTCTGTTGGCGGGCGAAAGAGATGGGTGGTCATCGAGCGCGCAGTCACGCCGGTCTGGTCGCCCACCGGCCACCTTCTCTTTGGACGGGACGGTGCGGTATGGGCTGTGCCCTTCGATCCGGAGAGCGCTACCGTGCGCGGCGAGGCGCTTCCCGTCATACCGGCTGGCATTGTTGGCACGGTACGCTCCGGCAGCTTGGGATTCCAGCTCTCATCCAACGGCACGCTGGTATTTGCTCCGGCCGATTTTGATACCAAGCGCGTCGTCTCCGTCGGCCGTGACGGCTCGGAGGTAGCCCTCAACCTGCCGCCCAATCGCTATACGAACCCACGGATTTCGCCCGACGGACGGCGGCTTCTGGTCGAGAGTGAGGCGAACATCATCGAAACCTTCGATCTCTTGCGGGGCACGCGCGCCCGGCTCGCTGCAGCGGCGCCCGGAACCAGTTTCTCCACTTGGACGGTTGATGGCGGAGGTGTCGTCTTTCGCCGCTTCAATGTGCCCTTCTGGGCGGCTGCCGACGGCAGCGGCAAAGCGGGGCCTGTGCCGGCAGGAACGATCAACGACTATCCGACATCCCCGGGGCCCGATTCCGATTCCATTCTCGCGGTTCGCATTCAGCCGGAAACGTCGGGTGACATCTTTCTGCTGTCGATCCGCGGCAAGTTTCAGCCCAAACCACTGCTCGTGACGCCGGCGTACGAGGGCGGCCCGCAACTGTCGCCTGACGGACACTGGTTGCTCTACCAGTCGAACGAGTCAGGCCAGCCGGAGATCTACGTTCGCCGGTACCCCGCCCTGGATCGTCAGTGGCAGGTTTCTGAAGGTGGTGGCGTGCAAACGCGGTGGAGCAGCACCGGCCGGGAGATCTATTACCGGAGCGGTCAACGGATGATGGCAGTCGGATTCGACGCGTCCCGAGCCGAACCTGCCTTCGGGAAACCCACAGCCCTCTTTGCTGACGAATACGACTTCGGTCAGAACCTCTCGATCGCGAACTACGACGTGACCCGCGACGGGCGGTTCATCATGTTTCGCCGCGGCACGCACGGCAGTAGTCTGCGCGCGGTCATCAACTGGACGGAAGAGTTGAAACAGATCCTCGCAGCAGGCGGCGTCCGCTGAGCCAGTCTTCCCACTAGCCAGTCCGCAGTGCTGCCACCACCCGCCGCGGATTCCTCCTGGATGACGGGCAAACTGGAAGAAATCCGCCTTGGACGAAAACTGGTTTTATAAGCCACGGGATGGGATGTCGACACTCCCCGAGGGTTGATGTAAAACCATCCCATGCGCATCGCATTAAAGGCGTTTGTAGTTGTCGCGTGTGCAGCTGGGCTTTTAATCCTGTGGTCCAACTGGAAGGCGCGAAGGCCAAGAAACATGCCGAGCACTTCCGTTTGGTTGGACGCTCCATATGTTCCGTTTGGCTGGAATCGGGGTTGGTGGTTGGGATGCTGGACTGATTCTGACGGCAGGACAACTCGGTGTCGAATGTGGAATTCCCAGTTGCAGTCCATCACATTTGAGGGTCGATATGTTCCTTGCGGTGATACTGCACCAGTTCCAGACAGAGAATTAACGTTAAAGACGCCATCAGGGGCATTCAGCACGTGGATACCTGACGGTCACGGCACTATTGCGCCCGCAGTGTTCCTGAAGAGCGGAAGGGTATTAGTTTCCCGTGGACGCCCCGCGGTCTTGCGAGAAACTTCCGTCGGAACCATGAAGACGTAAGGCACCGTCGCGAACCCCGTCAGTTTATGTAATCAGGCGCCAATCATTCGAAATCAGGGACTATATGGCATCGCTAGGCACGGATGCGGGGCAAAACCGGCCTTTTCTAGGGCAGCGCGAAAATAGTATGTCAAACAGTGGGTCCGAAACGGTGCTAGACTAGCGGGGTCGGAACGGTAGCCCCAGACCGCCCCCAAAATCCGGCACAATCTTTAGCATTCGAAACTCCCCCGAAGTCGCAAGCCGTGCGCTACGCTACGCACTGAACTGGAGCACAACCCTATGGAGAAAACGATTGCCCGGTGGAGCTACTGGCTAGGCATCACATCCGTGATCGTCGCTATCGCGTGGAAGGGCGGGAACGCATTCGGA
>WNFB01001401.1_pt1 | contig 20487 bp, 18 predicted proteins | sample 5400501 | NCBI WGS metagenome assembly WNFB01 (sample SAMN13153341, study PRJNA577476) | soil metagenome | isolation source: 200 cm saprolite under Douglas fir tree site 2 hole 1 | place: USA:California | collected 2015-04-18 | reverse complement strand
CCAGTTCGCGCATCTGAGCGGCAAGCGCTGCACGTCCTGAGAGTTTGCCCATATGCATACGGCGGTCGGCGGCAGTCAGGCCAATGGATTCGGGCGTCATGATTTCGTAGGTGCGGGCATCCTTGAGTACGCCGTCCTGGTGAATGCCTCCACCGTGGGCGAATGCGTTGCGACCAACAATACTCTTGGTCCACTGCGGCTCCATGCCCGACAGTCTCGCGACCAATCGGCTGGTAGAGATGAGTTTGGTCGTGTCTACCCTGACATCCATAGCCAGGTCGGTTGAACGGGTGCGAATAGCCATCACGACATCTTCAGTGGCGGCGTTGCCTGCGCGCTCACCAAGGCCGTTGATGCAGGTGTCTACGCGCTCAGCGCCATTGCGCAGGCCTTCCATGGCGTTAGCGACTGCCAGTCCGAGATCGTCATGGCAATGTGCGGAGATACGCACACTGGGGAACTCGCGCCGTACGTCGGCGACCAGTTGACCAAATTCCCACGGCAGCGCAAAGCCGACCGTATCGCAGAGCGTGACAAAGCGTACTCCTTCTTTGATGATAACTTCACACACCTCCAGAATGAAGTCATGCTCGGTACGCGTCGTGTCCTCCAGGGCGAAATCGACGTTATCGGTATAGGAGCGTCCCTGCGCCACCGCCGCTTTTGCCAGTTCGCGCACTTCGTCACGTGACTTGCCTAATTTCACCTTACGATGTAGTGGTGAGACGCTAATGAAAGGTTGGATAGCAGGATGTGCGGCGATCTTTACCGCCTCCCAGGCGCGCTCGATGTCGGAGGGGTGTGCTCGCGCAATCGCGCAAATCTCGGCCTTCTCGACCTTAGAGGCGATGAGGCGTACTGCCTCAAACTCGCCTGGCGAAGAGATGGGAAAACCGCAGTCTAAGGTGTCGAAGCCCATATCTGCCAGGGCCTGAGCGATCTGTAGCTTCTCTTCTGGAAAGTAGTTGACCCCTGGTGTCTGTTCGCCGTCACGCAGCGTGGTTTCGTAGAATTTGATGATGCGTGTTTCCATTTTAGGAATTCCTCCTCCCCCAGGGCGATCGCCGTAGGTATGCCGCCTGCGGGTAGCCGGCAGGTCGCCCTTACATTATCTAATCGTACCAGCTATAGGGGTATGCCGGATCGTCGAATGCCTTGGCGGCGGCAGTCAGCTTCAACGGGTAGAAGGTGTCTACCATCACCGCCATCTCGTCGGTGCGCTCGGCTCCAAGGCTCTTCTCGACGGCACCGGGATGTGGTCCATGCGGAATACCACGTGGGTGCAGGGTAAATGAAGAGCGTTCGATACCCCGGCGACTGCCGAAGTTGCCGTTGACGTAGTACAGCACCTCGTCGCTATCGATGTTGCTGTGGTTATAGGGTACAGGGATCGAGAGCGGGTGGTAGTCAAGCTTGCGCGGAACGAATGAGCAGACGACGAAGTTGGGTCCCTGGAAGGTCTGGTGCACAGGAGGAGGTTGGTGGACGCGCCCGGTAATCGGCTCAAAGTCGGCAATGTTGAAGATCCAGGGATACTCGCAACCATCCCAGCCGACGGTATTGATGGGGTGGAAGTCATACCAGTAGCTCGAAAGCGTATTGCCCACTTTCACCCGTACCTCGAATTCGCCGCGTTCGGTATGCGTTTCGAGTTCCTCTGGACAACGAATATCCCGTTCGCAGTAGGGTGAGTGTTCGAGTAACTGGCCGTTTCTATTGAGATAACGACGCGGCGGCTCAATAGTGCCATGCGCCTCAATCACCAGGAAGCGCGTGTCGGGACTATCTTTACTCATCTTGAAGCGGAACGTCGTGCCGCGAGGAATGACGATATAATCACCCTCGTGATAGGGTAGCAAACCAAAGTTGGTCTCGAGCACTCCTTGCCCATCATGAACAAAGTAGACTTCGTCGCATTCGCCGTTGCGGTAAAAGTAGTCCATCCCCAACGTTGGTCGAACTACGGCCAGGGTGACGTCCTTGTTGAACATGAGGGGTTGGCGTCCTAGAACAGGGTCCCCACCGGGTGCCAGCGGTGCGGTCTTGAGATGATGGTGACGCTGCACCTCCACATGCCACTCTTCAAGGTGTACATCTGTGTACTTCTCGACCTTTTTCACCCGTGTGGGCGGATAGTGATAGTAGATGTTCGAGTAGTTGCCCGAAAAGCCTTCAGTGCCGAAGAGTTCCTCGGAGTAAAGCGTCCCATCGGGTTTACGAAACTGCGTGTGCCGCTTAGGTGGTATCTGCCCTAAACGATGATAACTTGGCATATATCCCTCCTGAGGTCAACCCTGGCACCCGGTAGAGTGCCGATTTATCGAGCACGTGGGTGCCACTACATTGTCAAATGATGCGATTACGCAATCCGGGTGAGAACCTGGCACCCGCAAGGGGCGCCACTACATTTCTATAAGATGCTATTACGCAATACGTCGATACCTTCAATTTCTAGTTCGACAAGGTCGCCAGGCTGGAGCCAGGGCTGAACCTGGGTGCCTAGTTCAATATTTTGTAATTCCATTAGGCAACCAGTTCCAACAGTGCCGGACCCGAGCACATCACCTGCACGTAGGCGGGCATTTTGAGAGGCCCAGGCGATCATCTGCGGGAAACTGTAATAGATGTCACGGAAATTGCCACGCGAGATCTCTCTTCCATTGACACGTGCCAGCATGGTCATGTCGTAACGCTCACTTGCACCATTGCCATGACGGCGCGAGGCTAGCTCGTCGGGCGTGACCAACCAGGGACCAAGCGATGTGGCAAAATCTTTACCCTTGCCAGGACCCAGGTTGAGCTTCATGTCGCGGCGCTGCAAATCGCGCGCACTCCAGTCATTCATGATGGTGTAGCCTGCGATGTAATTGGCAGCCTCTTCAACGGGAATATCTTTGCCCTCACGTCCAATTACACAGGCGATTTCCAACTCGAAATCAAGTTCCTTGCTGCCAACGGGGTAAGGAATCGGCTGTTCATGACCGTAGATCTCACTGTTGTTGGTGAAGTAGAAGATGGGAACTTCGTACCACTCAGGAATCATACCGAGGCCACGCAATGCTCGGGCGCTCTTGACGTGCTGTTCAAAGGCATAGAAGTCGCGTACCGATGGTGGGTCAGGAATGGGCGGCAAAAGAATGACTTCGTTCAGAGTATATGCTTCTCCTGGCTCCTCCAGCGCCCTTCGTGCCTTCGTGAGGCCAGCCGGATCACGCAGCAGTTCGAGGATGGTCGGGTACTCGAGTGTAATGACTTGCTCATCATGTACGACCCCTGCGTGTATTACGCGGTCGAAGGTGCGAAATGTCACGAGTTTCATATTACAAATTTCCCCTTAATTCTTGTTCGCGTTCCAATGCCTCGAAGAGGGCTTTGAAATTGCCTTCGCCAAAACCACGAGCACCTTTGCGCTCGATGACTTCAAAAAAGACGGTTGGGCGGTTGACAATGGGTTTAGAGAAGATTTGCAGCAGGTAACCCTCATCGTCATGATCTACGAGGATACCCAGCTCGGCCAACTGCTCTACGTTCTCAGAGATGTGGCCGACACGATCCTGCAAGTCGTCATAATAGGCCCCAGGCGTTTTCAGAAAATCGACGCCACGCTCCTGCAAGCCACGCACAGTTGTGATGATGTCGGTGGTGTTAAGGGCAATGTGCTGCACGCCTGGGCCACGGTAGAATTCCAGGTATTCCTCGATCTGCGACTTTCTTCGTCCTATGGCAGGTTCGTTGATGGGGAATTTGATACGCCCGCTGCCATTCTGCATGACCTTGGACATGAGTGCAGAATATTCTGTGCTGATGGCTCGATCATCAAAGTGAACGAGTTGTGTAAAGCCGAGCACACGCTCATAGAAAGCTACCCACTCGTTCATCTTGCCTAGTTCAACGTTGCCCACGACGTGGTCGATGGCGGCCAGGCCGCCCGGTCGAGCCCGGCGCGGAACATTGGTGCTCAGAGGTTGGAACCCTGGCATGAAGACGCCTTGATAGTCCTGCCGCTCGACGAAGGGGAGAATGGTGTCACCGTAGATGGCGATGGCTGATGTTTTGACTATGCCATAGTCATCTTTGCGAACAGCAGGCTCCTGTACGCCACGCGCACCACGACTGGTCGCCTCGCGATATGCTCGCTCGGCATCATCTACACGTAACGCGATACTTTTGACGCCATCGCCGTGCAGCTTGACTTGCTCGGCGATATCACCTTCGGGTCCGAGCGCGGAGGTGACGACGAGTCGGACGTTGCCCTGTTCAAGGACGTAGCTGCTGCGATCGCGTACGCCCGTTTCCAGCCCGGCGTACGCGATAGGTGTGAAACCCCAGGCATGGTTTAAGTAATATGCTGCGTGTATGGCGTCCCCCACGTAAAATTCGAGGTAGTCGAAATTCTGAATCGGCATGAAGTCTTGATCAGACATGATAGGTTCTCCTCCCAATGGAAAGAAGCCGGGAAGTGGTCGTTGACCTAAGTGGTACTTAAGGAGAGTGTGTTGGAGCTTTCTCCTTCAACGCTGACAAACACCCGAAACTCCTTTGTTTCGTACGTTGCAACAAAGCGAGAAATAGAAATGACATGTCTACTGCCATTATACGAGACCACTTTCACATCTGCAAGTTGGGCAGTGTGCCATGTCTGGTTGGAGATGTACCGGCTAGATACGTTCATACTCATTGATATGCTAAATTGCAACGCATTGAACGTTTGTTGGAGTGTTAGAGATGGACAGCTCACTTACGTCATGTTGTGATAGATGAGGCATCGATATCCTTGGCAATCATCCATATTGTGGGGAATTACCGAAGCAAAGGAGAACTTGCATGTCTGATAACTCAAAGCAAGATACCAATTCGGGGTATGGTAACCCACCCTATAGGATTCCTCCGTCGGAATATTACTGCCCACCAGGGGTTCCCTATGATGGCCCTATACAAGGACCTTATGTAGCACCTGCCTACCAGCAGTCAGGCTATGGCGTGCCGCCGGTGACGCATCGCCCTCTAAAGGACGCCATTCGGGAGCTGCCTCGTCAATATGTCAAGGTCATCACGAAACCATCGGCGGCAACCTTTGCTGAAGAGATCAACAAAGCGAGTTGGGGCATGCTCTGGGTGCAACTGCTTGGTATTACCCTTTTCGCCTTAGTGATTTCACTGCTGCTCATCCCTTTGTATCCTCTTCTTCTGCAGCACACCCTGGAGGCTATACTTGGACCTCTAGGCCCCAATTCCCTGCCTCCTTCAGCGTTTCAGCAGATGCAAGCGTCTATTCAGCAGCAAATGCAGACATCTCTCCAGCGTTCCATCGTTACCTCGATAGCTAGCGTGCCGGTGTACTTCTTCCTTGGCCAAGGCCTTTACTTCTTCCTGGCAAAAGCTTTTCACGGAACAGGGCAATTCCTGACCCAGTGCTATACCACGCTGCTGTTTCACGTGCCTCTCTCTATTATTGGCAATATACTCGGTATTCTTGCACTGTTCATTGGCTTGCAAATTCCAGGCCTGGTAGGTCTGTTCATTGGCTTGCCATTTAGTCTGGCGATAGGCATCTACACCATCGTACTGCAAATCTTTTCTCTCATGGCTGTGCATCGCCTGAGTGGAGGCAAGTCGTCAGCAGTTGTGCTCATTCCATATGCCGTGTTCCTGGTTCTTTACCTCATCTTAATTTTCCTTCTAGTCTTTATAGTCATCTTCATTCTTTCGGCATTGCGGCCTCACTAGTGCAAAGTCAAGAGACCTGTTAGATAATGGGGGTGCAGGGGGCGAAGCCTCCCTGCCGGGGTTTGGGGTGTCCCCAAATTTTCTTTTTTCTAAAAGGTTGGGTGATTATGCACTAGGCTGCCAAAGCGTAGAGGGAGACCCATCCTTTGTTGGAGATAGACACCTCTCTTGCGTCATGTTATGATAGATTAGGCAATATTATGCTGATCTATGGTCCTACTGGAGAAAAGGAGAACCTGTATGTCATACGATCCAAATCAGCAGCCTAACTCGGGTTATGGTAACCCACCCTATGGTAGTCCCCCGCAAGGTCCTTACGGCCAACCACAAGGTCCCTATGGGCCTCCTCCACAAGGTCCCTATGGGCCTCCTCCACAAGGTCCTTACGGCCAGCCACAGGGACCTTATGGGCAACCGCAGGGTCCCTATGGCGCTCCACCTTATGGGCAACCGCAGGGTCCCTATGGACCTCCTCCACAAGGACCTTACGGTGCACCTCCATACCAGCAGCCAGGGTATGGCTATGCTGCACCACCAGCGGCACCACTTCCACTGGGTGAGGCGATTAGACAATTGCCCCAACAGTACATCAAGGTTTTAACCAAACCGTCAGCAGCGACGTTTGCCGAGGAGATGGGCAAGGCAGCCTGGAATATTGTGTGGGTGCAATTGCTTGCGCTGGCCGTTATTACTGCTGTGTTAGGATATCTCGCGAGCCTGATCGGTTCAGGCATTATGCCGGCCGCAACAAGTTCTACCGCATCTATGAATCCTGCAATGCTCCAAGGCATCAGGTTAGGTAGCTCCTTTGGTCAAATTATTGGTGTACCATTGGGGTTTTTCATTGGTGTAGGTATCCTTTACCTGATTGCCAAGGCGTTTGGTGGGCAGGGGACATTCCTGGCTCAGGGTTATACCTATCTTTTGTTTGAGGTGCCCCTCGGTATTGTCATTAGTCTACTTGGTCTGATTCCCTACCTTGGAGGATTGGTTGGCTTCGCGGCAGGTATCTACGCCATTGTGCTCAACATTTTCTCCATCATGGCAGTTCACCGTCTGAGTGGAGGCAAAGCCACAGCAGTCGTACTCATTCCACTGGCGGTGGTGTTTGTACTTCTCTGTGCGCTCTTTATTGTTTTCTTTGCTGTTCTTATCAGGTTAGCACAACCTCATCCTTAAGATACTGTTCAATACAATGGTCGCCGGTTGACGACACTATTGAGAAGCCCCCATAAGGGCAAGCATCCTGCTGGGGGCCAGGTATGTTTGTCCTCAGGACAGGATTCCCGCAAGAAGCATCCCTACAGCAGTCGCCCCCATCATTTCTTAGGGATTCTTCACATGCACGCTCACAGGTCCAAAAGCGATCAGCCGTGCAGGCAAATTGCCCAGCCATGGTAAGCGCAAGAGAAAGAGCAGGAATGGTGAGATTGTGAGTGGCTTGTCCGATTTGAGCACTTTGGCGAGAACTTGCTTCTGCAAGGTATTCTGAAAGCCCTGGATGATGCGTGTGGGCAACTCACGCTTACGCTGCACTTCTGCTAAGTCGCGCAATGGTACCTTCTCCGCCTTGAGATGCTCGGTGAGCACATTTGCCGCCACAACGGCATCCTGGATGGCGTAGTTTATGCCAACGCCGCCAACCGGGGACATCACATGGGCAGCATCGCCGATCAGAAGCAGGCCAGGACGGTACCATCTGGGTAGGCGGCTCGATTCGACGGAGAGCACCGAGACCTGTTTCCATTCCTGCACCGACTCCATGCGATCAGCAAACTCCGGAAGCAGCTCGGCAATGTCCTCGCGCAACTTCTCTAGTCCGGCAGCCTTGATCTCCTGGTAACCACCCTTTGGGATGACGTAGCCCATTTGCCAGTGATCGGCCCGATTGAGCATGACCAGGATGTGACCACCGCCAAGACGACCACCAGATTGTTCGGGGTCGCCCGCTTTGCGAGGCAGGCGGAACCAGAGTACATCCATCGGCGGTGCAGTCTTGATCGGTTCGAATCCCGCCAGGCGACGTAAGCGCGAAAAGCGGCCATCCGCCCCGACCGTAAGGATAGCCCGCACTTCGTGCCAGCCATCCTGCCCACGAAAATGAACACCACGGACCTCACCATTCTCCTCTACCAGCTTCTCTACTCGCGCTCCCATCACCAGTTGAAAGTTTGGATAGCGTTTGGCCTCCGTCGTAATGAACTCGAGGAAATGCACCTGCGGAATCATTGCGATGTATGGGAAGCGCGTTTTCAGCTGGTGGAAGTCTGCGAACGTAACGGTACCTTCAGTAGTCAGGACTGGTAAGCTATAGGCCTTCGTGTGGTCGAGTTGGAGCAGGCGGTCGGCCAAACCAATTTCGTCCATGATCTGCATGGTCGATGGATGAATGGTATCACCACGGAAGTCGCGGTCAAAGTCCATGTGCTCCTCGAGCAACATTACGGGTATGCCCTTGCGTGCCAGCAAAAGGGCCAGAACTGCACCTGCAGGCCCACTGCCGACGATGCAACAGGTGGTCTTCAGGGCATCCGCGAGGGGTGCCCCTACGGATTTTTGTGTTTGCGTGGTTACTTGTTCCCCAGACAAGGTTACATCTTTTTCTTGCATATTAGCTACCTCCAAATTGATGCGTTTATGCTATCTGGCTGCGCATCGTCAGCGAACTAAGCAGGATCATCGCCAGCGCAAACAGCAGCAATGCCGTCAATTGTCAAGAAATTTCACCAATGGCATTTTAACTAATCAGCCAATTAACACGTGTTAAAAAATTATGCGCGCGGCAGGAGACCCTTGAGTATGGTCTCCACAATGCTATCGGCAATTTGCTCATGCGAATACTCCATAGCTGTCGGGTCGCGCAAAATTTGACGACGCAAAACAAACCCTATGATGCTTCCGGCAAGCACCTGCACTGTGAGAGGGACATCCACCGGCCGCAGTTCCCCTTTCTCTATCTTCGCCTCAAAGTAGGTCGCAACGAACCCTATGACCCGTTGAATAAAACTCACTGGGATGGGTGCCATCGCCGGGTTATGTATCGTCTCAGGCAGGATCACCCGGATCAATCCCACAAAGTTCTCGCTCTCAATAATGTCCAGTACCTGCTGGATTACGAAGCGCAAGAAAATCTCCGGGGGAAGTTCAAGCGCCCGCGGTGACATTGTTGTCAACAACCTTACAGGCGATCTGGTCTCAAGGATTGCCCTGAGCAGCGCCTCTTTACTCTCAAAATAGTAGTAGATCAATCCGGGTGTGATGCCTGCTTCGCGAGCAATATCTTTGTTCGTTGCCCTCGTAAACCCTTTCTGTGAGAAGACGCGCATCGCGGCATCGATGATTTGTTCTCGACGATCCTCTACTACTTTGGGCGTTCTCGCCATTAAACACTGCGGTGCCCCTGTTCTTAGCAATGAAGAGGAAGCTCCGCTCTCCTTCCGTACATATTAATTAACTGGCCGATTAATAGAATTATAAAAGAAAATATGCAGAAAGTCAAGGTTTTATCAGGCCTTTTTGGCTATGTTGAAGCTCGATTGTTATGAGACCAGTTCGAGCTGTGGAACTTCGAGGACACGTGCAAGTAGACGTACCTGGTAAGGAAGTGGGTCCTCACATCCACTTTCCAGGTGCGCAATCGTATCGCGGCGAATGCCGGTCATATCTGCAAGTTGGCCAAGACTCAGCCCCTTCCGTTGCCGCAAGGTACGAAGATGGGGCAGTCCATGGGGTCTAACGGCCCTCTCCTTTGAGGTTCGCGATTTCATTGTGAATGCTCCTTATGAAGTACAGTAGTTGTCGTTCTCCAGCGACGCTGCTGAAAACGGTGCGAATGGCAAAGATTGGATTTGCGCACTCGTGATACTGTTACACTACCCTGATCATAGCATATTGGACGGCTCACCGTCCAATTGTCTACTATCCAATAGGACAATCGGCCATATCTGGCACAACGAGCACTATTCATGGCCTACTTCCCCTATCCTCGCCTATAATGGTGTGGAAGATCTATTCAAGTGCAGAGGACTTTTTAAGTATGAATATCGAAGGAACGTATACGCTTCAGGCATCACCACAAGATGTGTGGAATTGCCTGATGGATCAGCAAACGCTCCTGCACACTATTCCAGGCGTGGAGCGAATAGAGGCACTTGGGGAAGATACATATGCCATAGCTATGCATATCGGGTCAACTCCACTGACGGGCTTCTATCAAGGGCATGTCACTGTGACCGAACGGCAATATCCCTACACCTATCACCTCACAATTGCGGGCGAGGGAAGCCAACGCGCGATCGACGGCGAGGGCAGTGTGCATCTGAACGAGCACGGCGAAAACACAGTTGTTGTATACAAAGGAACGTTACATCTTGGCAAATTGGGAACGCCTTTGCCCGTGCCACTTGTAAAGGGAACTGCGAAACTACTTATTCAGCAGTTCTTTACCTCACTGGCCGACAAGTTGCCTGCCACAGCCCGCACACCTGCCGCCATAGCCGGGCAAGCCCGTGGGAAAATTGTACTCCTGCCAGCTCTTCCGCAGCCGACTCTGCTGACGACCATTGTACGGCGGCTGGGCTTAGGTAGCGGCGATCCTGCGGCGGAGGCGCAATGGGCGAACCTCCTAAAAGTAGTCGGTATAGTCCTGGGACTGTTACTGCTTGTCTGGATCGGTAGCAAGATCCGCAGAAGGTAGGGGCCGATTCATCGTGCTCATCGCCGATTATGAGGTTTAACAAATTGATCTGGACATGCCGTTGGGTTTGCCGGGGGCCGATAAATCGGCGGTGGGCACGATAAATCGGCCCCTACAGGCGTTTTGTCCCCTTTTATGGTGTCCGGGGTATTTCGTTAAAGTTCATTATCGGCCCCGGGAACTTTTTCTTACGAATTCGACAAAGTCAAGGAATCAGCTTGACTACTGTTGTGGCGGCATCTCCTCCGGATACTGCACCTGTGGTTGCTCATACTGTTGCTGTGAAGGCTGGTAATAGACCTGTTCGCCTTCCTGGTAAGCTTCTGGTGCCTGAGGCGGTGGTTGATATCCTTGCTCGTTAGGCTGATACGGCTTTTTCGCTCGTTGCCTACGGAGCAGCAAGATAGGTACAAGAATCAGAGCAACAATCAATGCATAGGCCAGGACGTTGATGATCGTGCCCAGCACAGACGCCTGCTGTGGGGTGGAACCGATCAGCGGCGGGTACAGGCCGGTGATAATGAAGTGCGGGCTGCCTCCAACAAAGATCATATTGACGATCTGCCTACCAGGGACATCAAGCATAGCAACGTTGCCCCCACGCAGGGCTATAAAGCCAAACTGCCCATCGCTGGTAATAGCGACCGATTGTGGTGCAACACTCAGGTGAATAACGCGGCCAGGTTCGTGCGGAAGTGGTCCTGTTGCTGAGGTGACCGGGGCGAGCACATCAACTTGCTTATGCTGCGAGTCGGGAACATAGACCTCATCGGTGTAAGCGTCGTAATCCATCGGGCCATACGTACCGCCGGTGATGAGGGGATGTGATACCTGTCGTGTAGCGAGATCGATAGCATCAACATCACCTGATTGCGTTGTGACATAGGCCGTAATGCCAGTTGGAATGCTCAAATAGCGAGGTCCGCCAGGAATGGAAATGTTGGTGAGTACCTTTCCTTGTGAATCGTAGATAGTGAGCGAAGTGCCATCCGTTACCCAGAGTTGATTGCCACTACCGCCTCCAGGGCCTGATACACCGACGAGGGCCATCTGTAATCCATAGACTGGACCATTTGTCTTGATAGTGAACTTTACCGCGCAGGTCGTAGGATCAATCGCACTAACGCTGTCGGCTCCATTGCCTGCCGCAAAGAGAACACTGGTTCCGGGGTCAAATGCCAGCAATGATGGCTGGCCAGGGACATTGGCCGAGCAGAGGACTTGCTTCGTTTGAGCTGAGACCATCGCGACACGCCCGAGTATGGGCTGCGTGACATACAGAAAACGTCCATCCAGGCTCAGGTAGATGGTATGTGGGTCCCCAGCGAGAGCGATGGTGCCGGTGACTTTCTGCTGCATGATATCAATAATGCTGATGCCTTTCGAGCCTCCGGCTACATAGGCCAGGTTGGGTGCTCCACCATCCGCATGGACATCTTGTGGAGTGGAAAACGCAAGCAGGAGCGCACAAACAATGCCCAGAGGGATGAGCCATCTTTTAATCATCGTCATAAATACCTATACCCTTCGTTAAAGCGGGGTGCACAGGGAGAGTAACCCTTGTACGAGGGGTTTGGGTGATATCCCAAAATTCCCTCTCCTCAATGGATTTGATATTATGTTTGTGGTGTGAGGGACAGCCATCCTTTGCCATTTTGATCTAACCGGTAGAGCTCAGTTGGGTAGGAGAGAGACAGGTAGACCTCGGAGGCATTGGTTGGGTCGATTGCCAACACCGCAAGATTACCATTGATGTGCGGGAGAGCCTGCCAGGTATGACCCCCATCGTTGCTGCGATAGACTGCCAGACCGGTCTTGCCATAGATGACCTGTGGCTGCACCGGTGAGACCGTGAGCGAATTGTAAGAGGCCTGGGCATTAACCAAAGTAAACGTTTTGCCACCATCCTGTGAAGCAAAGATACCCGCATCACCGGATGCATAGATGGGGCTGTGAGGCCCTGCTGTCGTTACATCGTAGATGCCGCCGTTGATATTCTTGAAAACCTGCCAGTGCTTACCGCCATCGCTACTACGTGCCATACCATCGCTTCCATAGGCCAGAAGTTGCTTAGGCGCGCCGGGGATGACGAGCAGGCCGAGAATACTTCCAAAGGGTAAAATGCCGGTACCGAAGAAATGCTGCCCGTCGTCCTGACTAGCATAGAGCCCCGAGGGTCCCAGCTCGGGGAGGTAAATATAAACCTCGTTCGGACTATTGTTCCCAGCTGCAACCAGAAAGATAGAAGTGGAGGTAAGTTTAGCTGTGGTAATCGCGAGTTGCCACGTGCGTCCCTGGTCGGCGCTAGTATAGAGGCCCAGGATTCCCTTATGCGGACTAGTAGCCGGCAGGGTCAGAACATACATGCGTTGTGAGTCAAGTGGGCTAATTGAAAGAGAGTAGGTCATCAGCCCTTGCATCGGTTGGTTGGGACCGGCGGCGACCTCCTGCCAGGTTGCCCCATCATCTTCCGAGCGGAAGATGCCATAGTGCGTTGCCAATACCAAAACATGGTTTGGCAGTGCGATTAAAGAATGGACATGGTTGGCAGCGACCCCAAAGCCGTTAACCGGCCCGGCAGTTGGGGCCGATTGTGGGCCAGAGGTATTGTCTGAGCCACAGGCACTAAGTAAAAAGACCAGGCTCAAGGCAATACTGATCAGCCATTTACTAGAGATTCTATAATTGTACACGATGTCTTCTCCGCATGTATCAAAACGGTACATAAAATTGAACCCTTGCCTCGTGCAGCGTATTGTTGGGGGTTCGTATCTGAATACGTATCTGATAGTTGCCGCCCATACTCAGATCGCCGCTTGCACTGAAGTGTCCCTTCCCATCGGGCAGTAAGTTGACCGTATCGGTCCCCATATCCATATCCAGCATCGTTGTGTACAGCGAAACGCCCACGTTGGTGGTTGGCTTGCCTGTACTGTTATCTACGACGCTCACAGTAAAAACGTTGGTACCAAAACGATTCGGGTTTACATTGAGCATGATAGTAAATTTGCTGTCCGTTGTCTTCACTGTCGTATTAAACGGTTTGACGTTTCCCGCAGGTTGCTGTTGCTGCGCTGCGATAGGCGAGAGGGTACCGGCGAAAACGTTCATCAAACCAACGCAGACCAGTACAGCTACACCCAACAAAGGTTCCCAGCGTAGTACTTCTGTCAGGCGTCGAGTCTTATTCGACAATCGCCCCTCGCGTAATTTCACCTGTTGGGTGAGCAACTTTGCTGGGCGCTCAGACTCTGCCGTTGTCTGATCGTCTGCTACACGCCCGGCGACATAGGCATACTTCCTGTACTCTTTTTTCAAACGCGGACGCAGCAGGCCGACATGTATGGCACTGGTTGTGAGTAATGCACCCACAAGCAGAATTTTTACCACGAGTGCTCGGCCATAGGCGGTAGTAATGAACTGAGCCCATGAAGTCAGGTGAAATGTTGCGCTGAATGGACCCGTCACTGCCATGATAACAACCCCGGCAATTGCCCATGGCGTATAGTAGGGCAGAACGGTAATCAGTGAGCGTGCTCGCTCTGCAATAGGAGCGCGGCGGATGACCGGCAGGTAGGTGGTCGCGATGTACATCATACCACCGACCCAGAATGCAGCTGCCAGTAGATGCAACCAATCGATTGGAATTGCGTAGAACACAACGTTCTTGCTGACAGCAGCAGCGTGACTGGACATCGTGATAGCGATAAAGAGCGCCAGGCCGAGGATCAGGTTTGCCCACGGGAGTATGCTGTTGACTCCCACGATAAATCGGGGAGCTACAGGACGGCTTTTGAAGAACAGCATGTACAGTGAGAGGAGTAGGCCGCGCCAATGACAATCTCGCGCATGATCCAGAATGTGCCAAAGCGCCCACTGGTAGCAAGGTTGCCGAGCAGTGTAGGAGCTAATGCCGGGCCCAACTGTCCGCCTGTGAAGTTTATGGCCTGTCCTACCAGGACTCCAATGTTGGCCAGTAACAGGACCAGCAAGGTAGGGAACGAAAAACGCTGCTCAAAGCGCTGTTGTACCTGCTGGTTTGTGATGCTCTGTTCGCTGTGATCATCTGACACTGGCTGTAGCACAAAGACAAGCCAGAGTTGTGCGCCGACCCAGAAGACCGCGCCCAGTTCGACGAGGGTGATCACAATCAGGTTAAAGAGTGTTGGTCCATCGACTTGCCCTGTGTACAGTCCGGTGAGGTTACCGCCGCCCAGTGCATTCTGTCCTGGGTTGGTGTTGCCACTGAGTGTGGGAACAGTGCCATCGGGTCGTGCGACGGTAAAGATAAACGAGCCACGCAGAATGTGACCATCATCGTTGGAGTCGCTGCGCCATACCACAATGTACACCGCTGGCGGGAGATTAGACATAAGAGTAACGTCCATCTCGCGAGGGTCGTTTGATGAGACGTGAGCATCGTGGTTGTCGACACGCTGGTTCTCTGCATTGACGACGACGGCTGTGCTCAGGACGGGATTTAAATCTTCACTAAACCACATACGTACTTGCTGGGGAGCTACGCTTAGAATGGCATCTTTCGCTGGGTCAGAACGCAGAAGTATGGCATGTGCAGTGTGCGCGCTTGCAACCAAAGGAAATAGCAGCATCAAACAGATGGCTAACAGCGCTGCAATGAGAAACGTTTGTCGAGCAATATGTAAGACTAGACGAGACATGAGTCGATCCGATCTTAACCAGGGCCAGGGCTTGTGAACGATCCCGGTACTCATCCCCACCCCTGGTACCAGGCGCAGCTCGTACATACTGTATATATGTATTATAGTGCGGTACTTACGAAGGAATGCTTCGCCAGGCATATTTTCTGGCATTTACATGGAAGTGTCAAGACATACTCTTCTCTTTCAAGGCTCCGGCGGGATCAACCCGTGGCGAATGGCAAAGCGTACCAGGTGTGTGATGTCATGCAGACCTAGCTTCTCCATGACATTGGCACGATGGGCTTGTACCGTCTTGATGCTCAACCCTAACCGATTTGCGATCTCCTGGTTTGTACACCCTTCGGCCACCAATGTCAACACCTCCACTTCGCGAGGCGTCAACGCACTCAGTTCTTGCGCAAGAGTAGCCGCCTTCGGATCTTGAGGAGAGTCTGCTGTAGTGACGGTGGGCTGTGCCAGGTACGCACGAATGAGTGCCTTTGCCAGACCTGGATAGAGAAATGCGCCACCATGTGCTACTGTTCTTACTGCAGCTTGCAAATCAGAAGGTGCAGCTTTCTTCACCAGGTAGCCTGCTGCCCCCATCTGCAGCGCTTTGAGGAAATACTCCTCACTTTCATGCATTGTCAGAATCAACACTTGTGTTGCTGGCTCTTGACGGCAGATGTGGCTGCAAGCCTCTAATCCATCCATATCTGCCATGCTGATGTCCATGACCACGACGTCAGGCTTGAGATTCTGTGTCAACTCCAGCGCCTCTCGTCCTGTCCGTGCCTCGCCCACAATCTGCATGTCTTGCTGTAAACCTAAGAGCAGCTTGAGGCCTTGTCGCAAGATATCATGGTCATCGGCGAGCAATATGCGAATGGTGTGAGTGGTGGCAGGATCGTCAGGCATGTTCCTCCTTCTTGCTCGTGGATAGAGGCAACTCTGCTCGAACCGTCGTACCCTGGCCAGGTTGCGATTGAATAGTGACGGTGCCACCTAGGAGCGCGGCACGTTCATGCATGCCGAAGATGCCCAGGCCTGGATGTTGTCGGGAAGAATCAAAGCCATGGCCATCGTCACTCACCTGGAGGCAAATATGTTCCTGGCCCTGTATGAGTGAGATAGTGACATGGTGTGCATGAGAGTGACGCGCTACATTAGTCAGGCTTTCCTGTGCAATACGGAACAGCGCCGTTTCATAGAGGGCGGGGTAGTTCGGCCTCGTTTGGTCATCGGCAAGATGTGCTCGCGAGATGTCCTCTAAGCCGTTTATGTGTAGTTCCACTGCTAATTGCAAGCGCTGACGGCCATCTTCTGCTAACCAGCGGAACGCTGCTAGCAGACCAAGGTCGTCGAGAACGCTGGGACGTAGTTGCTGTGCCAGGGTACGGATGTCGTCTAATGTGTGTTGAGTAAGCCTATTCAGGTAGGTAAGCCCTTGCTCCAATTGTGCCCGTACATCTTCAGTGATTGCTGTATCCGGCAAGGCCTGGAGGGATTGGCTGAGTACCTCCGTATGAACGAGGAGGGCCGTGAGGTTTTGACTGCTCTCATCGTGCAGTTCGAGCGCCAGGCGACGACGTTCCTCTTCTTGCGCTTGCAGGGTGAGCATGGCTTGCTCTCGTCGTGCAGCCTCCAGTCGATCAAGCATGCTATTGAATGCCCTTGCCAGTTCTGCAATTTCGGTGTCAGACGCTGTAGCAAGGGCGCGTTTGTGAATCGCTCCAGCACTGACGGCGCGAATGGTATGCAGAAGGCTAAAGAGCGGGCGAAAGCTGGCACGCAACAGCAACACATTGACCAGCAGGCCCAACAATGTTGCCAGCACAATAAAACCTGTATCTATCAGGTAATGGTGAGCTTCTACATTGTGGCTGGTTACCCACAGTCCTGCTAACGCTTCGCCAATAAGCATCGCACTATTGGCGAGTATCACTTTCTCAAAGAGAGAGAGTCGCAAACGACGAACCTGGGCAATACACAAACGTGCAACTCTGAACACCCGTGTAACTCGCTTCCCTCTGTGGCAATACTCCTGCTAGTACACTATAGTCCTATCTATGCCTACTATGTTATACCACCTGCACAAGTAGTGTCCGCTGTAGGGAGGCGAAATTCCTTGCCGCCTCCGGCGGCTCGTGTTTTCTTCTGCTGCGAGATGTGCAGCCGCAGGCTGCACATCTCGCAGCAGAAGAAAACCTCGTGCGAACCACCGAAGGTGGTGAGGGGTCCTGAAGGTATGTAAAGTCTCGACTCTCTTCCTCTTCTTGAGATATAATACTTCCATATGGAGAAAGAAGACAATCTTGAGGCATTAGAGCAACTGCTCCAGGTGAAATTTCATGACCGCTCATTGTTACAGCGAGCAGTAACTCACCATTCTTCTTGCCCAGAAACTGCCATACATGACTCGTACGACACTCTGGAGTTTCTGGGCGATGCTATTCTTGGAGCACATGTTGTAGAGTACATTTTCCGCACGTTTCCTGATGCCTCAGAAGGCAAGATGACGAACCTGAAATCCGAAGTGGTGAGTCGGCGAGTCTTAGCCCGCATTGGCCAGGACCTTGGTCTTTTCCCTTACATTCGTGTCGATATTGCTAATCTTCGCACCTTCAATGACCGTTCGCGTGACTCTCTATGTGCTGATGTGCTGGAGGCGATTATCGGAGCGATCCATATCGATCAAGGCCCATCTGTGGCGCGCGACTTCGTTGCACGGTTGATCTTGCCTGAAGTGTCGCGGCTGAATCAGCAGTCGCTCGACACGAATCCCAAAGGTCGACTACAGAAGGTGCTGCTCCAGCGCTCAAGGAGTCTCCCACGCTATCGCGTCTTAGAACGAAGTGGCAGTAACAATGATCGTATCTTCACAGTGGGCGTCTTCGATCATGATTCTCTACTCGGCTTGGGAAGGGCCTCGAGTATCAAAGAGGCGGGCCGATTGGCTGCACGCCAAGCTTTGGAGACTTTAGGTGAGGACGAAATCTCTTGACAATGTATCGAGTTGGTATGAAGTTGGCTTGCCACCCAAGGAACGTAAACGGCGCGGTCATTTCTCAACTCCCTCAGAGCTAGTTAAACAGATATTAGATGCCTGTGGCTATACTTCCCAGGCTGATCTCACACGAGTGCGTCTACTTGACCCTGCTTGTGGCAGTGGCAATTTTCTGGTGGAAGCAGCCCATCGTTTGGTAGCCTTCGGCACATGTCTAGGCCTGGATCAAGCCGCACAAGCCGCCCTTATGCAGCGCAATCTGTGGGGCTTCGATCCCGATCCCATTGCCTGCTTTCTGACGGAGATGCAACTGCGTGCTATCTCACACAACGACAGATTGCATATCCACCAGGCGGACGCCCTTGCATTGCCGTGGAAACCATGTGTTGACCTCTTTGTCGCTAATCCGCCATACCTGGCGGCGAAGAATACCGACCTTAGTGGCTATCAATCTGCACAGCAGCGGGGCCAGGCAGATAGCTATCTGCTCTTCCTTGGTTTGGCCCTGCAAGCCCTGCGCCCTGGTGGCTGGATGGGCTTAGTCCTCCCTGATCCGGTGCTCGCACGCGCCAACGCTGCGAAGGAACGAGAGCGCCTTCTCGAGGAGGCGACTGTACATCATATCTGGCATCTGTCTGGTGTCTTCGCCGCTGAAGTAGGTGCCGTTGTAATCATTGCACAGAAATGTCCCCCCCGGCATCTGCACCAGGTGTCATGGGTACGAGGAAAGTGGCAACGCGAAGCAAAGCATATGGTACCTGCAACTGGCCGGGTCCCGCAGAGCCTTCTGCGCCGTCAGCCTGGAGCCGAGTTTCGCTATCTTCTGAGTAGTGCGCGTGGTGCGGCTATTGAGCGATTACGTGCGTACCTGGATGGAATGGCTGCTCTGCCTCACCGCCTTGCTCCCCTGGGCGAGTTTCTCACAATTTCTCGTGGCGAGGAACTTGGCAAGGACAGTCCTTACATCACTGAGTCGGCGCATTATCCTGTCCTCCTTGGTGGCATCGACATCCGTCCTTACACCGTCCCGACCGCCACGCACCGTATAGATCGTGAGGCCGTCGCAAAGCCCCTGGAGCGTTATCTGTCCGCCAAATTGCTAGTCGTAAAGAGTACAGATCGCCTGCAGGCAACGCTGGACCTGCAAGGACAGGTAGCATTGCAGACACTTTATATACTGCATCCTCGAACCGAAAGTACGAGCGAAGACGATCTCTATTTTTTCCTCGCCTTACTCAACTCGCGCCTGCTATACGAATACGTGTATACGCTTCACACCGCATATAAATGGGTACAGCCGCAAATCGAACAGAGCGTACTGGCACGCTTGCCCATTCCTCTCGTCGAAGCCGCTGAACGGCGACATATCATCCAACTATCCAGGTTATTGATGGATGCTTGCAGTGAAGGAGACCCCGTAGTAGAATGGAAACAAGATATGTATCGCATATATTATGAAGAGCAGGAGCGCGCTATCTGTGCGCTCTATGAAACTGTGTTACCGGGATTATTTGCTGATACGCGGTAAAGGAGTCACAATCTATGGCTGATACTCGCCCAATTCGTGTGTTAGTCGCCAAGCCGGGTCTGGATGGGCACGATCGCGGTGCGAAGGTAATTGCTCGAGCCCTACGTGATGCCGGCATGGAAGTGATTTATACAGGTATTCGTCAGACTCCTGAGATGATCGTCGAGGCCGCTATCCAGGAGGATGTGGATGCCATTCTGATGAGTATTCTCTCCGGTGCGCATATGGCTATTTTCCCCAAGGTGATGGAACTCCTAAAGCAGAATGGTGTGGACGATGTGCTGGTGGCCGCAGGTGGTATTCTGCCCGACGAGGATGTCCCTGCAATCAAGGCCATGGGGATCAAGGGTTGCTTCGGCCCAGGGACCTCGACCGGGGAGATCATCGAGTTTGTGCGTACCAACATCCAGGCTGATCGCCTGACCGTTGAGGTGTAGGTGCGCATTGCAAAATATCGTTGAACGCCTCCTTAATGGTGACCGTCGTGCTCTTGCACGCATGGTGACGCTGATCGAAAATGAGATAGCCCAGACTCAGAACTACCTGGCGGAACTGCATCGATATGCCGGTCGTGCCCATATTGTCGGCGTGACGGGTGCGCCAGGTGCCGGAAAAAGTACGCTGGTGACCCATCTTGTGCGGGAACTGCGCCGCCGCGAGCGCAAAATCGGTGTAATTGCCGTTGACCCGACGAGTCCCTTTAGTGGTGGGGCTATTCTGGGGGATCGTATACGCATGATGGAGTTGTCGGGCGACCCCAACGTGTTTATTCGCAGCATGGCGAGTCGTGGCAGCCTGGGTGGCCTTGCCGCTTCGACCCGTGATGTCGTGCGCGCTCTGGATGCAGCAGGCTATGATCCAATTATCA
>WNFB01001398.1_pt1 | contig 20504 bp, 17 predicted proteins | sample 5400501 | NCBI WGS metagenome assembly WNFB01 (sample SAMN13153341, study PRJNA577476) | soil metagenome | isolation source: 200 cm saprolite under Douglas fir tree site 2 hole 1 | place: USA:California | collected 2015-04-18 | reverse complement strand
TCGCCAGTACTTTCCCAAGGGCACGGACTTGGCCGTGCACAGCTCCGAACACCTCGAGTTCATGGCCGCCCAAATGAATCGACGGCCGCGGAAGACACTTGGCTGGCTCAAGCCCCGCGAAGCCCTTGCCCAGCTACTCTCTGAGTCGCCCCGTCAGCCCCTTGTTGCATCGACCGATTGAATTCGCCGTGCCTCGATACACGCTTTTGGCGCCAAACGGGCCGAATTGTGGGAGCCTAAGTCGCCGCCGCACTGACGACAGAACGAGAACGACAATTCATCAAGCGTCTTGACGCGTGGAATTCAACGCGTGTAGAATTCAACACGCGTTGAATTAGCGGGAGGAGACTGAGATGGAACGGATGAGACCGATCGTCGCGCCTCTGGTCGGAGGGCTCGCGCTGCTCATCGCTCTGCTTGGACTCATCGGCACCGCGATCCGAGATCCACATCCCCATGACATCGCGGTAGGTCTGGTCGGGCCTGCTCCGGCAGTCCAGCAGATCTCGACCGCATTCGGCGCCAACGCGCCCGGAGCGTTTCAGTTCACCACCTATGGTTCTGAAGCGGATGCCAGGGCAGCTCTGGATTCGCGCACCGTGGACGGCGTTCTCGTCCTGGGTGGATCCACGCCTCGGTTGATCCTCGCCGGGGCGGCCGGCGACGCCGCCACCGGGGTGATCACCGCGGCCTTCACCAACATGTTCAAAGCCCAGGGGGCGACGGTCGACATCGAGGTGGTGCACCCATTTGCCTCTGGGGATGCTCACGGCCTGATCCTCTTCTTCGTGGTCGTGGCGGCGATCATCTCGACGCTTGTCGCACAGGCGATCCTTTTCGCACTTGCGAGAACGGCGGGATTTGGCACGCGCATGACTGTGGTCCTCGCCTACGCAGTCCTCGCCGGAATCGCTGCGATGGGCACCGCCGAGTGGATCGCAGGCGACTACGGCTCCGGGTTCTGGACGGCGGTCGGCCTGGTGATGCTTGCGTCGGCAGCGGTGGGGGCAGTGGTCGCCGGCAGCATCCGTCTGCTCGGAGCCGCCGGCATCGGCCTGGCGGCATTGGTGGTTGTCCTGCTCGACCTGGTCTCGTCGGGAGGACCGGTTGGCAGCCAGCTCCTGCCCGACTTCTACCGAGCAGTGGCGCCATGGATGCCCGCCGGCCCGCTGTACGGCGCACTGCGCGGTGCCCTGTACTTCGACGGCGCCGGGGTCGGCGGCCCGCTGGTCGTCCTTTTTGGGTGGCTCGCGGCAGGCCTCGTGCTCATGTTGCTCGGCCAGCTTCTCGCGGGCCGCAGGCGTTCGGTTGTCCCGCAGCGGTAGGCGACCCGGAGCCCGCGACACGAGGGCAAAGATCCTCGCGGCCGCGCGGGCACAATTCGCCAGGGTCGGGTATGAGGCCGGGACCGTGCGAGGCATCGCCACCGCTGCGGCTGTCGACCCTGCCCTCGTTCTTCACTACTTCGGATCAAAGGAGGGCGTCTTCCGCGCCGCGGTCGACTTTCCGCTCGATCCCGCAGAGTTTGTGCCCAAGCTCCTGGCTCCGGGGCTCGACGGCCTAGGAGAGCGGCTCGTCCATTTCTTCCTCGAGACGTGGGACTCGCCCGCCGGTCGCCCCCTGCTGGCGCTCATCCGATCCGTGGTCGCCAGCGAGGACGCGGCCGCGCTCTTGCGCGAGTTCGTCAGGCGTGAGGTGCTCGGTCGCCTGGCCAGGGCACTCGAGGTCGATCAACCACAGCTGCGTGCGAGCCTCGCGGCCAGCGCTTTGATCGGCATGGCGATGCTGCGCTACGTGATCAAGCTCGAGCCTCTGGCGAGCGCACGCTCAGAGGTCGTCGCCCTGTGGCTTGGTCCCGCCGTGCAGCGCTACTTCACCGATCCGGGACTGACGAACGCCGGGGCCAGGCCTCGCCGTCCGCGCAGCGCACAATAGGCGGACTCGGGGACAGCGATGCAGATTGATTTTTCGCCAGACAAAAGCCTCTTTCCCTACGAGCCCCGATGGTTCGATGGCGCCGGACCGCGAATCCATTACGTCGACGAAGGCAAGGGGACGCCCGTCGTCATGTTCCACGGCAACCCGACGTGGAGCTTTCTCTATCGAAAGGTGATCAAGCTGCTCAGCGGCAGCTTTCGGTGTATCGCCATGGACTATCCAGGTTTCGGGCTGTCGGAACGACCGCGTGGCTACGGATACACGTCGGCCGAGCACGCGCAGGTCGTCGGCAAGCTGGTCGATCACCTCGGCCTCGACGGCTTCATTGTCGTCGGCCAGGACTGGGGCGGTCCCATCGGGATGACCATCGCACTGGAGCGCGCCCAACGCGTGGCCGGGCTGGTGTTCGCGAACACGTGGTACTGGCCGGCCAAGGGGTCCCTCGCGACTTTCAGCGTTGTGATGTCGAGTCCGCCGGCCCAGTGGCTGATCCTGCGCCGCAACTCGTTCGTCAACTTCATCATGCCGCGGTCTGTCGCGACGCCGATGGAGCCGGGTGTCTTCAAGACGTATCAGGATGCGCAGCCGTCGCCCGAGGCGCGGTGGGGCGTCGCGGAGTTTCCGAGGCAGATCCGGCTCGCCCGACCGATGCTGGAGCACCTCGCAGCCGAGGCTCCTCGAGCACTCCGAGACAAACCCATGGAGCTGGTCTGGGCGATGAAGGATCCGGCCTTCGGCAGCGCCGCGGTCCTGGCGCGATGGCAGCGCGACTTTCCCAGTGCGAATGTGACCAGGGTGGAGAACGCCAACCACTACATCCAGGAGGACGCGCCGGACGCCGTGGCGGCGGCAGTCGAGCGAGTTCAGGCCCGGATCCGCGGCATGTAACGATCGGCCGGGCCGTTGCACGCAAACGCACGGCTGACGCCAAACGTGCGTTACGAGCGGCGTTGAAGCGCACGGCTGACGCCAAACGTGCGGAATGTTCCGCCGTCAGCCCGAAGTGACCGTCTCGTCCCACGTCTGCGCGTCCGCGCCATCGGGGTGGTCGTTGACGTAGTCGAACGGCTGGATCAGCTCGCGAAGCGCGAGCTCGTAATGAAACGTGCCGGCCGTGGTAGCCGTGCCGTGGAACGAGTAAGTTTTCGCGGCGCCCTGCGCCAGGTCGCCACAGTCGAACGCCGACTCATCGCGGGCCAGCACGCAGCCGCCGAGGTCGGTCATGTCATGTCGCTCGTACCAGCGGTCGGCGGTGCGGAAAACCAGGCCGAGGTGGGGGATGAGCGGTCCGGTGTTGGTCACCTTGACCACCAGCTGGACCGGGTCTCCGACCCTGGCGTTATGGGTCGCCGCGGCGTCCACCGAAGCGGTCATCGGCACAGGCGTCGAGCACACGCCCGAAGCCAGCAGCGCCACAAAAAGCCCAGCCAGCCTCATCGTCGTCGATCCTTAACTCAGCGCTAGACGGCCAAGCGGTATTCTGGGCGACCTGCGCCAGGAGGGCGCGCGTAACGCATCCACACCTATGTTCGTTTCAGGTGCCGTGAGGAACGGGGTAGTTCTCCTCCTTGCCGTGGCCGCGATCGCCGGCTGCACGGCGAACGGCCCGCTGGCGCCGCAGTCGAGCCCGACCGCCAAACGGCCGACGCCGACTTCAACGTCGAGCCCCACGCCAAGCCCCGCCCAGAGCCCGACGCCAAGCCCGTCGCCTTCGCCCACGGTCGTGCCCAGCCCCGTCGTCGTTCCGGCCTGGGCCGCCCTGCATGGCAGCTGCGTCAGCGCTCCGGCAGCCGAGGAAGCGGTGCTTCAGCTCCAGGGTGCGGCCAACCCGGTTCTGGCGGATGTCTCCAACGCGAAAGCCCCTCGCACGCTATGTGGGATCAGCGGCGGCAGCTTCCAGCCTGAGCTTGTGACCCAGACCCTGATCTCGTGGTATGCGACCCAGGGCCGGGTGGACGCTCCCGGGACCAGCGTGATCGCAGTGCTCGACATGTTCACCGGCACGTCGACCGTCGCGGCCACCTGGTCGGGCGGCGGCTTCATGGACGGTCTCCATGCGTGGAGCCCGGACCGCGGCTTCCTCGCCTACCTCGCCTCCGACCAGACCTCGGTGACTCTCCACCTTCTGAGCGGTGGAGGCGACCGGGTGGTCGCAACGCTGGGCGCCGTGCCCGGCCGGGGCGTGAACCCGAACGAGGACGACGCATACCTGGGCTTCTCGCCCGACAGCGCTTATTTCGCGCTCGTGCAGACCTTCACCGGCTCGGGCGACCAGCTGCAGGTCCGGCGCACGATCGACGGAACCCTGGCCTTCAGCCTCTCCAGGGGCACCATGGCGACCTGGGGCAGCACCGGGAGCAGGCTTTACTACCGCTTGCCGAGCTCGAGCGTGGTCCAGGTCTGGGATTCGAACGCCGGCGTCTCGCAGGCCTTCGGTCAGCCGGCGATGTGGATCCGGCCTCGCGCCGACGCCGGAGACGACTACCTTGCGTTCACCGTCCGCGACTCCGGCGGCACGCCGCACGTCTGGTTGTACGGCCACAACGGACGCGCCGGCGGCCAGCTTCCCAATGTGCGCTCATCGCCCGCATGGCTGAACGCGACCACCTTCCTGTATGTCGAAGAGGCTCCCTGCTCGCCGAACTGCGGCATTGGGCCGGCGTGGCAGCCTGACGGCAAGACCTTCACGTTCGACATTGCGGCGCAGGCGGAGACAAGCTCGCGGATCAGCCAGGTGTACGGTGCGTGGCCCCGTCCAGGTCAAACATGATCACCGACATCCTGGCGGTGCGATCATGACGCCGACCGGGATGAACCAGATCACGAAACCTGCGGAACAAACAGGCTACGAACCACCCGAGATGTACGTCCCTGCGCCGCCGAGGCCGAGGCCTTCCCGGTTCTCCGGCTGGATTCCCAGGATCCAGGTGAGTGAGCGACGTTGGTGGACAGTCGCGCTGGCCGGGACGCTGCTCGTCACCGCGTTCGGGATCGGCCTGCTCTACGTCGATGACTCGAACAACCAGGCCTCCATCCGCACCCTGACCATCCAGAACGAATCCCTGACTGGGCGGACCCAGATCCTCCAGGACCAGCTCAAGGCCACCCAGACCAACCTCACGGCGACGCTCAGCGAGCTGGCCAAGACGAAGGCCGAGCTCGATCATCCTCACCTCCTCCTCTGGAACTCGCCCCAACAGATCAAGGACAACTCGACGTACCTGGCCGGGGGCATACCGGACACGTTCACGTATCACCTTCAGGCGACATCGACGGGACCGATGTCGGTCAGCATCCTGACGCTCGAGGAGTTCGCCAAGGCGATCCAGTGCGTCGACTACGGCACCGCGGTGACGAATTGGTGCATGCACCACAGCGGTGCCGTCAACAGCTGGCTGAGCGTCACAAGCGTGAACTACGACTTCCACCAGGCTGAGGGCTGCGCAGACTACCTGGCGGTGTTCACGGCGTCGTCGGCCATCACGGTCAGGCCAAACGTCAGCGTCACGTACAACCCGGCGAGCTTAGCGACCGGCACCTGCGCCTGACCAGGCGGCTGAGTCACTTCGGCAGAAATCGCACTAAGGTGGACTCAATCGCCAAGAGTTAGGCTATCCTATCTTCAATGGTAGGTATGCCAGTATTCACGATTAGGGGAGCCTAGGCGATGGTCGAGCAGCTCGAGCGCAGGAGCGCCTTTACGCGCTCTCAGGAGGACTATCTGAAGGCCCTTTACCACCTGCGGGGCGACCAGCGGCCGGTCCCGACGCGCGAGCTGGCGCAGCGCCTCGGCATCTCGTCCCCAAGCGTCAGCGAGATGGTGACCCGCCTCTCGGCGCAGGGATTGGTCGAGCACGACCGCTACCGAGGCCAGCAGCTGACCCGGGACGGCCGCAAGGTCGCGCTCGAGCTGGTGCGTCACCACCGCCTCCTCGAGATGTTCCTGGTCCGAGTGCTTGGCTACAGCTGGGACGAGGTCCACGACGAGGCGGAGCGCCTCGAGCACGTCATCTCGGAGCGGATGGAACAGAGGATTTTCGAGCTCCTCGGCCGCCCTGAGCTCGACCCACACGGGCACGCCATCCCGACGCTGGGCGGCAGGGTCCGCGCCGTCAGTCACCGCCCCTTGAGCGAGTGCCGGGCAGGTGAGAGGGTGACGGTCCAGGGCGTGTCCGACGACGATCCCGGCAAGCTGCGGGAGCTGGAGCGGCGCGGCCTCCTCCCGGGCACGCGCATCGCGGTCATGGGCGGCAGCGAGTTTGAGGGCCCGCTCGAGGTCAGGATCAAGGGCCATCGGGACAGCGTCCCGCTCGGCCTGGCCCGGGCCATCTTCGTCGCCGAAACCCCGCCGGCAGCGTTGCAGCGCGGCAACTGATGGCGGAAGCGGTCAAGGCGGTCATCACCCAGCCGATGGTTCTGGGCGCCGAGCGCGCCCTGCCCGGCGAGCTCCGTGTCCTGAAGGCGGCCGAGCGATCCCTGAACGGGGAGCGCCGCGGCCTGCGAGCCGTGCTGCCTTTCCTCGGGCCCGCCTTCATCGCCGCCGTCGCGTACGTCGACCCGGGGAACTTCGCCACCAACATGGCGGGCGGCGCGCAGTTCGGCTACATGCTGCTGTGGGTCGTGCTCGCCGCCAACCTGATGGCGATGCTCATCCAGTCGATGAGCGCCAAGCTCGGCATCGCCACCGGCCGCAGCCTGCCCGAGGTCTGCCGCGACCGCTTCCCCCGGCCGCTGGTCATCTTTCTCTGGATCCAGGCCGAGCTCATCGCGATGGCGACCGACCTCGCGGAGTTCGTCGGCGCAGCGCTCGGGATCAACCTCGTCTTCGGCATCCCGCTGTTCATCTCCGGCTTGCTGACCGGGGTGCTGGCGTTCGCCATCCTCGGTCTCCAGTCCTGGGGGTTCCGCCGCCTGGAGGCGACCATCAGCGGCCTGGTCGGCGTGATCGTGATCGCGTTCGGATTGGAAGTCTTCCGTGGCGATCCGTCGTGGGGATCAGTCGTCGGGTCGACCTTTGTGCCACACCTGGACGGCAGCGCGTCGATCCTGCTCGCGGCGGGCATCCTCGGCGCCACCGTCATGCCCCACGTCATCTACCTGCACTCGGCGCTCACGCAAAAGCGCATCGTCGGTTCGAACCCGGAAGCCAAGCGGAAGATCTTTCACTTCGAGATGGTCGACGTCGTGATCGCCATGGGCATCGCCGGCCTGATCAACATCGCGATGCTGACCCTGGCCGCGGCGGTTTTCGGTTCTCGCGGTCTGACGGATGCAGGGAGTGACCTGAGCCAGGTCTTCCACCTCCTTGACCAGTACCTCGGCGCCCACAGCGGAATCGTGTTCGGCATCGCGCTGATGGCCTCGGGTGTGTCTTCGTCGTCTGTCGGGACGCTCGCCGGTCAGGTGGTGATGCAGGGCTTCATCCGCAGGCAGATTCCAGTGTTCCTGCGCCGCGCCATCACCATGGTGCCTGCCATGGTCCTGATCGCAAGCAACTTCGACCCATCCCGCGCGCTGATCCTCAGCCAGGTCCTCCTGTCGTTCGGAATCCCGTTCGCCATGATCCCGCTGGTCATGTTCACCCGCGACAAGAAGCTGATGGGCAACCTGGCCAACAGCCGGTGGACGAACTACGCCGCCTACGCCGTGGCGGGAATGATCATCGGGCTGAACGTCTTCCTGCTCTACCAGACGCTTTTCGCGCGCGCTTAGCCCTTCGGCTTCTCCAGCAGGTAGCGCTCGTACTGAAATTCCTCGGCTGAGATCTCGCCAGAAGCGAGGCGCTTCTCGAGTACCTGCAAAGGCGACGCGGGCAGGCTTGCGCGAATCTGGCCGATCGCCATCTTCCGCACGATCAAGCTGAGGATGATCCCGACGACGCCGGCGGCCATGAAGATGCCCAACACGAGATAAAAACCCTGTGTCATGGCCATGTCAGGATAACCGCGGGGTGTCCGTTTGAAGCTCGGGGTCCAGCTCGGCTACTGGGGTCTTGGGTTGACCCCGGCGGATCAGCTGGAGCTGGCCCGCGCGGCCGAAGAGCTGGGCTACGACTCGATCTGGACGGCCGAGGCGTACGGGTCGGACGCCGCGACCGTGCTGGCCTGGCTCGCCGCCGGGACGAGCCGGATCAAGCTCGGTGCGGGCATCTTCCAGATCCCGGCTCGCACCGCGGCGATGACCGCGATGACCGCGGCGACGATCGACAACCTGTCGGGCGGTCGCATGCTGCTCGGCCTCGGCACCTCCGGCCCCCAGGTCTCGGAGGGCTTTCACGGCGTGCGTTTCGGCAAGCAGCTGCAGCGGACGCGCGAGTACGTGGCAGTAGTCCGGATGGCGCTGGCCCGGCAGAAGATCGAGTTCCGCGGCGAGACGATCCAGCTGCCCCTGCCCGACGGCCCCGGCAAGGCGCTCAAGCTAACCATCCGCCCGGTGCAGGAGCAGATTCCGATCTTGCTGGCGGTCCTCGGGCCGAAGAACGTCGCGCTGGCGGGCGAGATAGCCGACGGCTGGCTGCCGGTCTTCTTCTCGCCGGAACACACGACGGCACTTCGCGGCCCTCTCGAGGAGGGTGCCGCGCGCGCCGGCCGCTCGCTCGACGATTTCCGGATCTGTCCCTCCGTCAACGTGATGATCAGCGACGACCTCGAAAGCGCGCGGAACGCGATGCGTCCGATCCTGGCCCTGTATGTCGGCGGCATGGGATCGCGGGAACAGAATTTCTACAACCGGATCGTGTCTTCGTATGGATTCGAAAAGGCCGCCCAAGTGGTCCAGGAGCTTTACCTCGCGGGGAAAAAGACCGAGGCCATGTTCGCGCTGCCGGAGGAGCTCATCGACCTCGTCTCGATCGCCGGCCCGCGCGACAGGGCGAAGGAGAAGATCCGCGCGTTCCGCGACGCAGGCGTGGACACGCTGATCGTTTGGCCGATCATGCCGGACCACCCCGAGCGGATAAAGCAGCTCCACCTCATCGCGGACCTGGCCGATGAGGTCGGGTAACACGAACCAGCCGCCGCCCCTCGTGGATTACAACCTCTTCGAGTCGGACGCGCCGCTGCGCGAATCGCTGGAACGCGAGGGCGCTTCGTGGGCTCACGGCCTGGTGCATGACCTCGGATTGCTGGCGGGCACCCAGCAGGCGATCGACTGGGGCTCCCAGGCCAACGCCAACCAGCCGCAGCTGCGCACCCACAACCGCTTCGGTGACCGCATCGACGAGGTCGAGTTTCACCCCGCGTGGCACGAGCTCATGACAGTCGCCATCGGCCACGGCCTGCACGCGCTACCCTGGCGAGAGTCTCGACCAGGAGCCCACGCCGCGCGTGCGGCGGCCTTCTACATCTGGTCGCAGGTGGAGGGCGGTCATGGGTGTCCCGTGTCGATGACGTACGCGGCGATACCCACTCTCCGCCTTGAACCGACGCTGGCCGCGCAATGGGAGCCGCTTGCCACGACGCTCGAGTACGACCCCGGCCTGAGGCCGCCGCCGACCAAGCGCGGCGTGCTCTTCGGCATGGCGATGACCGAGCGCCAGGGTGGGTCCGACGTCCGCGCGAACACGACGCGAGCGGTACCCGCCGGCACGAACGGCGAGCACCTCCTCACGGGTCAGAAGTGGTTCTGCTCGGCGCCCATGTGCGACGCGTTTCTCGTCCTGGCCCAGGCGCCCGCCGGCCTTTCCTGCTTCCTGCTCCCGCGCGTGCTGCCCGACGGAACACGCAACGGTTTTCACATCCAGCGGCTCAAGGACAAGCTCGGCAACCGGTCCAACGCATCATCGGAGATCGAGCTCGATAGAGCATGGGCGGTCATGGTTGGGGAGGAGGGCAAGGGGGTGAGGACGATCATCGAGATGGTCAACCACACACGCCTCGACTGCGTGATCGGATCGGCGTCCCTCATGCGCCAGGCGGTCGCGCAGGCGACCCATCACACCGCGCACCGCAGCGCGTTTGGCAAGCTGCTCACCGACCAGCCCCTCATGGTCAACGTGCTCGCCGACCTCGCCATCGAGTCGGAGGCGACGACGATCCTGATGATGCGGCTCGCGGGCGCATTCGACCGGGCGACGGATCCGGCCGAGGCCCACTTCCGGCGGATCGGCGTGGCAATCGGCAAGTACTGGGCGTGCAAGCGCGCCATCGCCGTGGTCGCCGAGGCGCTGGAGTGCCACGGCGGGAACGGCTACGTCGAGGAGTCGATCCTTCCCCGCCTGTATCGCGAAGCGCCGCTCAACTCGATCTGGGAAGGCTCGGGCAACGTGAACGCTCTCGACGCGCTGCGCGCCATGCAGCGGGAGCCGGAGACGGTCTCCGCCTACTTCGACGAGATCGACCTTGCCCGAGGTCTCGACGTGCGGCTGGACCGTGCGATCGACCGCCTCAAACAGTCGCTCGCAAATCCTGATGCGCTCGAGTCACGCGCGCGGCACCTGGTGGAGCAGATGGCGGTTGTCCTGCAGGCGTCCCTCATGCTCCGCCACGGCGATCCGGTCGCGGCCGCCCTTTTCTGCTCGTCGAGAGTCGCAGGCGAATGGGGACATGCGTTCGGTACGCTTCAACCCGGTCCCGAGCTCAAGTCGGTGATCACGCGGCACCGGCCGCGTTTGTAACGTGGAGGGATGATTCAAGAAGCCGAGGAGATAACGCACGCCTGGGATCGGTCGCCTGTCGCACAGGTACCGCCTGGCGAATTAATCCTGGTTACCGACTTCGACGGCACCCTCGCGGAGATCGTCCAGGATCCGGCCAGAACTCGCGCCCGACCAGAAGCCCTCGACGCGCTGCAGGAGCTGGTTCCGCTGCTGGCCGACGTGATCGTGCTCAGCAGCCGGCCGCCGGCCCAGCTGGAATCGCTCGTGCCGATCGAAGGCGTGAGGCTGATCGGTGACAGCGGCCTGGCCGTCCCGCGGAAGGCCCAGAAGGAGGCGCTCGACCGGTTCAACGCCGAGGCCGCAAGGCTTCTCGAAGGCATCCCTGGCGCGTGGCTCGAGGTCAAGCCGGCCAGCACGGCGATTCATTTCCGAAACACGAACCAAAGCGGCGACGACATGCTGCAGCTTCTGCGGCGTCTGCTGGACGGCGCGCCTCTCGAGGCTGCCCTGGGCCGCAAGGTCGTCGAGGTGCACGCGCCGAAGGCGGGGAAGGGCAGCGCGCTCGCTGCGCTGCTGCCGAGTGAGGATCCAGGTGGCGTCGTGTGCTTCGGCGACGATGAAAACGACCGTTCTCTTTTCGAGTACGTCTCCACGCTGGAGATTCCTCACCTGTGCGTCGGCGTCTGGTCGCCCGAAGCGCCGAAGGACCTCTTCGACAGATGCGACCTCGTGGTCTCCGGCCCGGCCGGCGCCACGGCCGTCCTGCAGCACATCGTGGAGTGGGTTAAGCGGGCGAGCTGAGGTCGCGCAGGTCCTGCACCTGGTTGCTGATCCACCGCGCGATGTCGTTCGTGCGCACCACCTCGCGGGCGCGCTCGTTCATCGCCCGCCTGTCCTCCAGGGCCATCGTCAGTCCTGCGTGCAGCGCGGCGGCGGTCGCTTCGACGTCGAACGGGTTGATCGAGAGCACATTGCCTCTCAGCTCCTCGTGCGCGCCGGCGTTTTCCGAGAGCACGATCACGCCGTTGGTCTGATTGACCAGCGCGCCCTCCTTCGCGACCAGGTTCAAGCCGTCGTAAACCGGGTTGACAAGCAGCACATCGAAGTTCTTCAACGCGGCGATCGCCTTGCGCTCGCTCTCCGCCACCTCCAACCTGATGGGTTGCCACTCCGCGCTGCCAAGCTCGCTGTTGATGCGGGCCGCCGTCTGCCGGACCTGGCGCAGGTAGCGGACGTACGCCTGGACGTCCTGCCGCGACGGCTGCAGAAAGGCCCAGAACTGCACCTGGCCGCGCAGCTCGGGGTGATAGCGGAGCAGCTTCTCGTAGGCGACGAATCCGCGAACGATGTTCTTCGAGGGATCGGTCCGGTCGATGCGCACGATGAGCTGAGGCGGCCGCCACGTCGCGATGTCTCCCTCCTGGCGCTTGACGCCGCGCGACGAGGCAAGCCGCATGGTCGCGCTCACGTCGACCGAGATCGGATAGTGGCGCGCGTACACGACGCGTCCGCCCGCCACGACTGCGCGCTCGCGCTCGTCGACCTGAAGGCCGAGGTTCTCCTCACACGTCAGGAGGAAGTTGCGAACGTCGAGGCTGGACTGGAAGCCCACGATGTCGCATCCGAGGAGACCTTCGAGGATCGGGTCACGCATGTGCTTGGGCAGGACCTTCCAGTACTGCGGCGTGGGCCAGGGCACGTGAATGAAGTGCTGGATCAGGGCGCGCGGAACGGCCGCGCGTATGAGTCGAGGCACGAGGTAGAGCTGGTAGTCGTGGACGAGGACCAGTGGCGGGTCGCTCGCGGCCTGGGCGAGCTGGATCACCTTTTCCGCCATGAGCATGTTGACCCGGACGTAACCGTCGGCCCACGCCTGGTGGATCCGCTCGTCGATGACAGGCTCGTTGCCCAGGTCCCAGAGGTAGTGCTGGATGAACCACAGCACCGGGTTGGCGATCACCGAGTAGTACATGTCGTACTCCTCGCGCGACGGGATCGCGTAGTGGAGCCGGCCCTTGCCTCGCGCGAGCCGGACCTGCAGCCCGCCGCTTGACCTCTCCGCCTGCTTGCGTTCAACGTCGTTGCGCGCGCACGCCACCCAGTCCGCGCCCGTCGCCTCGGCCAGCGTCAGGAGGGCGGTCACGACACCCCCGGCGCCGCGCTTGAGCGTGCCGTCCTCGCGAGGGTCTTGCGGCCCTCGATTGCTGACCAGGATGGCCGGACGGCCGGGCAGCGTCCGTGCCACGTAGCCTCGGAGGCTACTTTCCGTCTTCGGAATCCTCCTCCCCATTCATGGGGAGGTGGTCTGAAGGGCCGGAGGCACGAGCTTCCACCGGTCGATGGGGACCTCGCGCACCCGGACGCCGGCCGCGCGCGAGACCGCGTTGGCCAGGGCCGCCGTGCCCGGGATCGCAGGCGGTTCGCCGACACCCTTCGCGCCGAGCGGCCCCACCGGTGACGGTACTTCGACGAGCCGCACGTCGATCTCCGGGATCTGGTCCGCGGCGGGAAGCTCGTAGTCGAGGAACGATCCGGTGCGCAGCTGGCCGTCGCCGTCGTACACGAGCTGCTCGCCCAGGGCACGGCCGAGCGCCTGCGTCGCGCCGCCATGGATCTGGCCCACTATCTCGGGCGGGTTGATGGCGTGGCCAACGTCCTGGATCGCGGCGAAGCCGGTCAGCTGGAAGGCGCCTGTCTCGCGGTCCAGGCGTACCCGGGCGATGTGGACGGTGAACATGGGCGACGCCGACTGCACGGCCGAGCGCCCGGTCGCCTGTATCGGTTTGTGGCGGCCCATGAAGTCGGTGCTCAGCTTGATCAGGTGGGTGATCTCGACCGACCGGCTCGGCGCCCCCTTGACCACGACACGGCCGTCGATGATGTCGAGGTCTTCCGGCGCCGCCTCCAGCTCCTCGGTCGCGATCTCGAGAAGCTGGCGTCGAGCCTCCCTGGCGGCTTCGTAGACGGCGCCGCCCACGCTGTACGTGACCTGGCTGCCGCTCGAGGTGGTGCTGAAGGGCGCGCTCACCGTGTCCCCGACCTCGACCCGCACCCGGTCCGGCGTGACGCCGAATGCCTCGGCCGCGATCATCGCCAGGCCGGTGGACGTGCCGCTGATGTCCGGCGAGCCGACCATCACCGACACGGTTCCGTCCGGATCGACCCGACATCCGGCGGCCGACGGCGTGCGCGCACCACCCCACGCGCCAAGCGCCACGCCGACCGCTTCGCCTTCGCCCACGGGCGCGGTGTAAACGGGATGACGCCGGGCTTCCTCCAGCACCTCGACCGAAGCTATGCGCGGCCAGCGCTGTCCGTCGGCCGCGAGGTCCCCTTCGCGCGACACGTTGCCCAGGCGAAGCTCGATCGGGTCCATGCCCAGTTTCGCCGCCAGCTCGTCCATCGCCGACTCCAGGGCGAAGAAGGCCTGCGTGGCGCCAGGAGCTCGGTAGGCGTCGACGGGTGTCTTGTTGGTCGACACCTCCAGGCCGCGCAGGTCGAAGTTCGGAATCCGGTAGGTGCCGGCGAGGAAGCTGGCCGTGAGGCCCGCGTGCCAACCCGCGCCTGCTCCATTGTCGTAGTGAAAGCGAGCGCGGAGCGCGACCAGCGTGCCGTCCCGCTTCGCCCCCAGCTCGAGGTCGAAATGGGCCGCCGGTGCGGGATGCCCGACCACGAAGTCCTGCGATCGCTGCAAGGCCAGGCGCACAGGGCGGCGCACGCGCAGCGCGAGGAGGGCGAGCAGCGGCTCGAGCAGCTCGACCTTGCCGCCGAAGCCGCCGCCCACGGGCATGGGGATGACCCGGACCTTGTGGGGCGGCAGCCCGACCAGCTCCGCCACCGTGTCCCGGATGACGAACGGTCCCTGTGTCGGCGACCACACGGTGAGGCCGCCCTCAGGCTCCGGGCGGACGATGGCAACGTGGGGCTCCATGAAGGAGTGATGCGCTCCTGCGATGCGGTAGCGCCCCTTGACGACTACATCGGATTGCTTCAACGCCGCCTCAGCGTCGCCTCGCTTGATGTGCGCGACGCCGCTCACGTTGGGCGGTCGTTCGTCCGGCGCATCGTCGGCCGCCGCCGACGCACCGTGAAGAGACGCATCTTCCTCGCTCGCGTCCTCTTCCTCGTCGAGAACGGGCGGCGCCTGCTCGCGCATCGCATCGGCGGCGTCGACGGCCGGCGCTGATTCCTCGTAGTCGACCTGGACGAGCGCGGCCGCGTCTGCCGCCGCGGAGTCGCTCTCGGCCACCACTGCGGCGACAGGCTGGCCCACGTAGAAGACCCGCGACACTGCGAGGGGAAGGTCGGGGCCGGCGCTGTCGAGCGCGGGAAGATCGGCGCCCGTGACAACGTCGATGACTCCCGGCATGGCGCGAGCAGCGGTGGCGTCGATGCTGCGGATCCGTCCGCTGGGAATGTGGGAGAGCACGAGGTGCGCGTGCAACAGGCCGGCCAGCTCGAGGTCCGCGGTGAAACGAGTCGCCCCCGTGACCTTTTCGCCCCCCTCCTGCCGTCGCCTTCCCCTGGCGGGTACGCTCATCACCCGAAGATGCTACGCAGCGGGGTCTGTGCCGCGCTTTTGACCGTCCTTCTCCCAGCGTGTTCGAACGGTGCCACCGGGGGAGCACCGCCGGCCAGTCTCGCCACCGACCAGACCCTGCGGTTCCCGATCCAGCACGATTTCAGCACGCTTGATCCGGCGATGATCGACACCGAGGCCGAGGGTGCGATCGCGCAAAACCTGTTCGACGGCCTGCTGAAGTTCGACAGCAACCTGAACATCTCGCCCGACATCGCATCGGCGCTTCCGACCATCTCGTCCGACGGCCTGACCTACACGTTCAAGCTGCGGCAGGACGTCGGGTTTTCCAACGGCGACAAGCTGACGTCGAAGGACGTCGTCTATTCGTGGAATCGAGCGGCCGCGATGCAGGGACCGTTTGCTATCAACCTTTCTGCGGTGATGGGGTATGAAAAGGTCGCCACGAATCAGGCATCGGGGGCGGCGCTCGAGACGCTGCTGGAGAAGGGCGATCCGTCCGTGACGATGTCCGGCCTCACCGCACCGGGCACCTACACGGTCGTCGTGAAGCTGGCGGGCGCGGCGGGCTGGTTTGAATCCGCCATCGCGCAGCCGGCAGTGGCCGGCATGATCGTGGACCAGAACGTCGTCAGGGGCAATTTTGAAAACTGGTGGAGCAAGCTGGACACGCTTGTCGGCACCGGCGCCTACAAGATGTCCGCACACACCGCGGACCTGTCGCTCGACTTCGTTTCCATTCCCGACTGGTGGGGGCGGCCGAAGCCCACGCTGAGCACGATCCATATCGACGTCGTCGCGGATCCGGCCACAGCGCTCACCAAGTACGAGCAGGGGTCGTATGACATCTACGGCTACGCGGCGTACGGGCCGGCCGCGGCGGACGTTTCCCGCATCCAGTCCAAAGCGTCGGAGAAGGCGCAGGTCGTCCTCGAGGTGAAGAACACGACGTACTTCGTCAGCTTCAACATGGTCGCCGACGCGAGGCGGCCTGCCGGCGGTCCCTTCACCCTCGACCAGGGCAAGGCGTCACACGACCTGCGACTCGCCTTCGCGCTGTCGATCGACCGGACCAAGCTGGCCAGGGACCTGTGCGGCGGCATCGCCTGCATCCCCGCCACGGGCGGCGTGATCCCGCGGGGCCTCGCGGGTTATCTCGGCGACGGCAACGATCCCCTGGCCACGTTCGACGCGGTAAAAGCGCGGAGCCTGCTTCTGTCCGCGGATCCCACCGGCGCCAGGACCAAAAACCTCGTCTACGTCTACGACCCGGAGAACCCGTTCAACGAGCCAACAGCGAAGTTCCTCCAGGCGCAGTGGCTCGAGAATCTCGGCGTCTCGGTGTCGCTCGAGGCGATTCCACACACGCGGTTCATCACGGAGCGGCTGAAGGGAACCTATGTGCTCTCACGCGACGGTTGGGCGGCCGTCTACAACCACCCGCAGGACTGGTTCGACAACCTCTGGGGTCAGGCGGCCGGATGCCCCGACGCGACCTGCTCAAGCGGTTATGAGACGAAGGCCTACGACCAGCTCCTCGCCAAAGCGGACACGGAGCCTCTCAACGCGTCGATCCCCGACTACAAGATGCTGAGCCGCCAGCTGATCGACGACGTCGCCTACATCCCGCTCTTCTATACGGTCGACCCGTTCCTGTTCAAGCCGTGGGTGCTCGGCGCGGGCGCGAACAACATGTTCGACTACTACTGGAACCAGATCCAGATCGGCGCCCACTGATGTGTAGACATTCGGGGTGCCGCCAGCCACAATGTAGGCTGGAGTAGTAGGAGGCGGGCCATTTCGGGCCGCCACCCCTCGCCGGCGCGCTCTCGCCCCGGTCGCCGCGAAGACCACCGGGAAGAAGGCAAGGGGAGATTGCTTCACAGGGGGAATCTATGGCTCCAATCTCGCTTCGGCTACTCAAGGCCCTGGGCGTGGGCGCGTTGGTCAGCGTCGCGCTCGCTGCCTGTGGCGGCGGTGGCAACACCGGCACCAACCTCGCGGCGGATCAGACCCTGAAGTTCCCGATCCTGGGCGACTTCGGGACCCTGGACCCGGCCCAGCTCAACGCCGAGACTGACTCGGAAATTGGGCAAAACGTGTTCAACGGTCTGGTCAAGTTCGACAACAACCTGAACATCGTCCCCGACATCGCCTCGGCCATGCCGACGGTGTCGAGCGACGGGCTGACGTACACGTTCAAGCTGCGCTCGGACGTCACGTTCTCCAACGGTGACAAGGTCACCTCGGCGGACGTCCTTTACTCGTGGAACCGCGCCGCGGCCGAGCAAGGGGCATACGCGACCAACCTGGCGGCCATCGACGGCTATGCCAAGGTTTCGGCGAACACCGTCAACGGCGGTGCCGCCCTCGAGGCACTTCTCGAGAAAAACGACCCCTCGGTAACACTGTCCGGCCTGAGCGCGCCTGACGCATCCACGGTTGTGGTCAGGCTCAGTGGCCCCGCAGGCTGGTTCCTATCGGCAATCGCGCTCGAGGCGACCACCGCCATGATCGTGGACCAGAAGGTCGTCAAGACCGACTTCGACAACTGGTGGACCAAGCCGGAGACCGCGATCGGCACCGGCGCTTACAAGATCAGCGCGTACGTGCCGAAGCAGTCGATCGACTTCACTGCCGTCGACAACTGGTGGGGCTCGCCCAAGCCGACGCTCAAGAAGGTCCATATCGACATCCTCGGCAACGCGCACTCAGCGATCAACGCGTACGAGCAGGGCAGCTACGACCTCTACGGCTACGGTGGGTACAGCAACGCGCCAGTCGACGACATCCTCCGAATTCAGGGCACCGCCAACGAGAAGAGCCAGCTGTTGCTCCACCCGAAAGTCCGCACGACGTGGGTTGCGTTCAACCTTGTGCACGACTCCAAGCGGCCGGCGGCGGGTCCGTTCCTCTGTCCGCCGCAGACCTCGGCAAGGGAAGACACCTGCTCGACTCCCGCCGGAGCCGCGGCCAAGAATCTACGGCTCGCCTTCGCGCTCGCAGTCGACAAGACCAAGCTTGCCTCGGTTGTCTGCCACGACATCGTGTGCGCACCAGCCACCGGCGGCCTGATCACCAAGGGCCTGATCGGCTACGCGGGCGACAACACCGACCCACTCGCGAAATTCGACGCGGCGCAGGCCATGTCGCTGCTCAAGCAGGGTGACCCTGACGGCAGCAAGACCAAGGGCCTGACCTATACGTACGACCCCAACAACCCGCTGAACACCTCTGTGGCGCAGTTCCTGCAGGACCAGTGGCAGACCAACCTGGGCGTCCATGTCGACCTGCAGCCCGTCGACCACTCGGCGTTCATCCATGGCTACCTGGCCGGAAAGTACGTCCTGAACCGCCAGGGCTGGCAGGCCGACTACAACCACCCCCAGGACTGGGTCGACAACCTCTGGGGCAACATCACGGGCTGCCCGGACGCCAACTGCGGTGGCGGCTATGACACCAAGGCGTACGACGACGCGATCGCCGCAGCGGACGCCCTGCCCCTCGACCAGGCGATTCCCAAGTACCAGGCGATCATGAAGATGCTGGAGGACGACGCCATCTACATTCCGCTCTACTACTCGCAGGGCGCCTTCCTGATCAAGCCGTACGTGAAGGGCGCCGGTACCAACAACTTCTTCGACTACTACTGGAACCAGATTCAGATCCTGCAGCACTCGTAGCGAAATGACAGGGGGGCGCTCGTACCGGTACGGGCGCCCTCTTTCGTCTTGGCGGAGAATGGTCTGAATGTTCACGAAGGGCACGCTCCTCTACATCGGGCAGCGGCTCGTCCTGATCGCTTTTACGGTGGTCGCCGTATCGTCGGTCGTCTTTCTGGGTATTCACCGCCTGCCCGGTGACGCGCTCATCAGTGAGCGCCTTCGCGGGTCGGCATACGAGGCGCTGCTGCGCCACTACGGCCTCGACCAGCCGCTCTACGTTCAGTACTGGCACTACATGGTCGGCGTGGTGACGCAGGGCAACCTCGGCGAGTCGCTGGTCAATCGCGGCCTGCACATCACTCCCCTGGTTCTGCGCGAGCTCGGGGTAAGTGCGGAGGTCGGCGGACTGGCGCTGATCTTCACCATCGGGCTCGGCCTCGCGCTCGGAATCTTTGCAGCGGTGCGACAGAACACGTGGCTTGACTACCTTCTCACGACCACTTCGGTGGTGGGCTACAGCATGCCCAACTTCGTGATCGCGGCGTTCTTGATCCTGATCTTCGGCATCTGGCTCCAGAACGTGACCGGAGGAACCTTCTACTACCAGCTCGGCGGTTGGCGGGGTGACATCGGACAGCTGTGGCTGCCTGCATTCGCCCTTGGCTTTCCGTACGCAAGCATCGTGGCCCGGCTGACGCGCGCGAGCATGCTCGAAGTCATCCGGCAGGACTACATACGCACCGCTCGTGCGAAGGGGCTGCGCGAACGTGTGATCATCATCCGGCACGCTCTTCGCAACGCGCTCATCCCGGTGATCACAATCCTCGCCCCGCTGGTGATCGGGATCATCACGGGAAGCGTCGTGATCGAGAACTTCTTCGGCATCCCGGGCCTCGGCAAGGAGTTTGCTCAGAGCATCCTGAACCGTGACTACGCGATCGTGATCGGAGTCTTCACGATGTACGCGGCGATGGTCGGACTCGCGAACCTGCTGGTCGACCTCGCCTACGTGGTGATCGACCCCAGGATCAGGTACTGATGGCAACCGCGGCAGCGGCCGCAGTCGTTCGCCCGCTCGAGCTTGAGCAGGCAAGCCTTTGGTCCGACGCCTGGCGCAGGCTGCGCCGCAACCGCATGGCACTCGTGGCCTCGATCTACCTCGCGCTCCTGATCCTGGTCGCCCTGGCCGCCACGGTATGGACGCCCTACCGAATGTCAGAGGTCGGTGTCACCGACACGTATGCGCCTCCAACGAGTGCCCACCTGCTGGGCGCAGATGAGCTCGGCCGCGACATCTTGAGCCGCCTGATGGTAGGGGCCCAGGTGTCGCTGATCGTCGGCGTGGGAACCCAGCTGCTGGTGCTGGCGGTCGGTGTGCCGATCGGGCTCCTCGCCGGCTACTACCGGGGCGCGCTGGACTCTTTCCTCACCTTCATCATCAACGTCTTCTACGGAATGCCGGACATTCTGGTCGCGATGGTCATGGTGTTCCTGCTCGGACCGAGCCTGAGGAACATCATCGTCGCCATCGTGGTGACCCGCTGGATGGACATGGCGCGCCTTGTCCGTGGGCAGGCCATGAGCCTGCGGGAGCGTGAGTTCGTCGAAGCCGGGCGGGCGTCCGGCGCTCGACCGCTCAAGATGCTGTTCGGACACATCTTTCCGAACGCACTCGGTCCGATCATCGTGCAGGCGACGCTGGGCATTCCGGCCGCGATTCTTTTCGAGGCGTTCCTCAGCTTCCTCGGCGTCGGCGTTCAGCCCC
>WNFB01002490.1_pt1 | contig 20509 bp, 22 predicted proteins | sample 5400501 | NCBI WGS metagenome assembly WNFB01 (sample SAMN13153341, study PRJNA577476) | soil metagenome | isolation source: 200 cm saprolite under Douglas fir tree site 2 hole 1 | place: USA:California | collected 2015-04-18 | reverse complement strand
AGTTCCCTCAGCGTCACACCGTCGCAGTAGGCTCATCCCCAGAGTTCGGCACGCTGTCTGTTACTTGTCGTAGTGCAGCAGCGAGAACACGTCGTACTGCTTCAGCTTGTCGCGGCCTTTGAGGAAGTCGAGTTCGACCACGAAGCCGAGGCCGCCGATCTGCGCGCCTAGTGAAGTGGCGAGCTTGGCGGTCGCGTCGGCGGTGCCACCCGTTGCCAGCAGATCGTCCACAATGATCACGCGCTGACCTTTCTGGATGGCGTCCTTGTGGATCTCCAGCGTGTTCGTGCCGTATTCCAGGGCATAGTCGTATTTGGCGGTGGCGGCGGGGAGTTTCCCGGGCTTGCGCACCGGAACGAATCCAGCGTTCAGGCGATAGGCGAGCGCTGGTCCGAAGATGAAGCCCCGGGCTTCGATGCCCAGCACCAGGTCGATTTCTTTCTGAAGATAATGCTCCGAGAGCGCGTCAATCAGGGTGGCGAAGCCCAGCTTGTCCTTGAGCAGGGTGGTGATGTCGTAGAAGAGGATGCCTTTCTTGGGAAAATCGGGAACTTCACGGATGAGCTTTTTCAGCGGCTCGCAGTTTACACCCGCTTTGCTTGGCACAGTCTTGCTGGGCATTACCAGGCTCCTTCGATGCGAAATGTAGTCAGGCCGGAGACCGGCTTGGTTTCGAACTCTTCGACGTCATCCACGCGGGCGGCGCGAGGACCCTCGCGCAAACGCGATCCCAAACCGGTAAGCTGATCCCGCGTGCCCATGGCCAGGACTTCCACGCTTCCGTCGGCATTATTGCGCACCCATCCGGCGAGGCCTAGCTGGTGCGCCTCGGCCTCCACGAACCAGCGGAAACCCACGCCCTGCACGCGCCCACGAACGACGTAGCGGCGGGCTTGAGTGGCGGTTTTTTCGGCGGAAGTCATGCTCTCTTGTGATTGTCATCCTGAGCGCTCAGGATGACAATATTGTTAGCTCGTCAATGCAGCGGCTAAATCGCTGCTCCACCCAAAATCTATGCCCGCGACAAGTACGCGCCTTCCGACGTGTCCACCCGGATCTTCTCGCCCTCGTTGATGAACGGTGGCACATACACGACGAGTCCAGTTTCCGTCTTGGCTGGCTTGGTAACACTCGAAGCGGTCGCGCTCTTCAGGCCCGGCTCGGTCTCCACCACGGTCAGTTCCACCGTTTGCGGCAGCTCGATTCCCACTGCCTTGCCGTCAAAGAATTCCACCTTGATCTGCAGATTAGGGATGAGGTAATCCACCGCATCGCCCAGGACCTCCTTAGTCAGGTGGGTCTGCTCGAAGTTCTGCGTATCCATGAAATAGTAGCTGTCGCCATCGTTGTAGAGGTACTCCATCTCGACCTCGTCCACGTTGATTTTCTCGATGGCATCGGGGGAGCGGAAACGGTGCTCGAACATGGCGCCGGTTCGCAGGTTGCGCAGTTTGGCCTGGATGAAGGCGCGCAGGTTGCCTGGAGTACGGTGCTCGACGCTGAACACGGAATGCAGATCGTTGTTGTGCTTGATGATCATGCCGGGGCGAAGCTGGGTGGCAGGAATGGCCATTGCCGGTAAGTCTCCTTGTGGTAATGCGGCTAGTTAGGTCGGCGGAGGGCGGGCAAGCCACATTTTCCGCCGGACACGGGGCTCCAACTCTTTATTTTACACGGACTTGAGCTGGTTTGGGAAATGATCATGCCACCTTGGTTATCAAAACTGAAGTCTGCCGTGCGCGGATCGCAGGCAAGCAACTACAATGGTGGAGATCGAATCCAAGAGAAACCCTACCAGGGTGCGAGGTACTTCTTATGCGCTTTGGAAAATATGAGCCATCGGAGCGCGGTGGCAATGTCGGAACCGCCATTACCTTTTTGTTGATGGGCCTGGGCGCGGGTGCGCTCGTCGCCCTGTTGGTTGCCCCGAAATCCGGCAAGCAGATGCGCCGCGACCTGCGGCGCAAGTATGAAGACGCGAGGGAAACCTTCGACGATTGGAAGGAAGAGGCGAAAGAGGTTGCCGAAGAGGCTGTAGAGCGCGGCGCCGAAATCGCGGAAGAGGTCCGGGACAGAGTCGTTCCCCTGGCCAAGGCCGTGCGGCGAGGGTAAGTCCGCCGCAAGAGTCAGACTATGGGAATCACGTTGGCTGGAGCTAAGAGCAAAAAGGCTGGGAGCTAATAGCGGCACTTCAGTACAGCCGGAAACTGACTTCCACGTGGATTTGGGTCGCGACCGGCTGGCCGTCTTTGTGTCCGGGATCGAAGCGCCAGGTGCGCACGGCAAGCGCCTTCTCGTCCAGCCCCATACCGACCGAGCGCACGATGCGGACGTCACGCGGGCGTCCGTCCCGTCCCACGACCAGCCACAGAAGCACTGTGCCCTGGAATTTGGCTTTACGAGCCTCATCGGAATATTCGGGATCGGGCGCGTAGAGGGTGCGAGGCCGGGGTGACACCTGCGCCCGGGCGGTAGGGACCATCTCCGATTCCAGCATCGTAACCACGGCCAACACCTCGGCCATTTCCGGGACCCACGCCACCGCAGCAGCCACTGCCGATTCCGCTCCGGGAACCGGTTCCGCTGGAAGGCGGCCCCAGAACGCCAGAAAGTGGATCACCGGCTGCGCCCAGTTGTGGCAATTGAATCTGCGGCGGCCCCACCACGGTGGGATCAGCGATCATGAAGATTGGAAATCTCCCGGTGTCTGCGTGGTGGGTTTTTCTAGCGGAACACGGCTGTGAAGAAACCTTTAACCTTTCCGAAAAAGCCGCGGTGTTTCAGCATGGGCTGAGACTCAAGCGGCGGCGGAGCAACGGTGGTCAGGAGCGGAGCCGGACGCGATGAAGACGCCGGCGACAGATGTTCTGCTTCGCGAGTCGAGGCCGGCTGCAGCGGTTGCGGGTCGCTGGCGCGGAAGACTAAGGGCGCGTCCACCTGGACGTGAATCTCCTTCGGCTGGGAGGCGGGCAGGGGGGCGGTCTCGGGTGGAGCTGCAGACAAGGTTACCTGCGAAGCCGACTGGTCGCCGGAGTGCAACGCAGAAGGAGGTACAGCAGGGGGCGCTGGCTTTACTTCGTCACGCGGCTGCGCCAGGTGCGTGGAGGCAGGCAGGTCGGTCTCCGAGATCACTGGCCCGGACGGCGCGGATGCGCGCATGACCGGAATGGTTGGCGCCGGACAGCCACAATCCCGGGGCACAGCGGTATTCGGCAGGTCCAAACGTCCCGAGCGAAAGGACACTTGCTCGGTAGGCTTCACCTGGTAGGTGCCATCGCCCATCAGTTCGGAAACCGTCACCGAAGCGGTATTACCCGGCAGTGCGCGCACACAGGTGTCGCCGCGGGAGTCGGCACTGATGGCGTAGTGGAACTCGCCCGGACCGGCCAGCAGGATGCGGAAATCGGGCGTCAGCACCGAATCGGCGGAGCTATCCAGAGCGTAGTGCGCCTCGAGAGCTCCTTTGCTCATGCCCAGCATAAGCTCGCGCCCGTTCCGCGAAGAGGTCACGGAAACCGTGGTCCCGGGACATACGCGCACTTCTCCTCCGCGCTCAAGATGCAGGATTGCGGTATCGGCGCCGGCCGTCAGGGAAGACCCGGCGGAAAGGCGGCTGCCGGCGAAAACGATGGCGCCGGAACTTCCGGGGCTGATAGGAACCACCGCCGCTTGCACGCCCAGGCTGAAACCGGGCAAGGAAACCGGCTCCGCTGCGGGGGGCGGTGCGGCGGGGTGGAGACGAACCATCAATTGATTGCCGACGGTATCCCACGTGTATGCGGTTGGCTTAAGCAGGTCGACAACCACCCGTGTGACCGGCGGATCCTGCGTAGCCTTATGATACTGGTCAATGCGCACCGCGCTGATCAGCTCGCTTCGGAAGGCGTAACGTTTGCGCTGCAACGAGACGTTCGCATTGCGCAGATCGATTACCAGGCGCGGCGGACCATCCAGACTCCGGATCCTCGGAGAAAGAGCATGGCTGCTGAAGAAGATTTCCACCGTGGGCCCATCGGTGTCCGGAACGACCTTCACGGCTTCGACAATCGCCGGGGGAGCCTGATCTCGGGAGGTCGTCGAGGCCGGTGGCTGAGGGTTGTCCTGTGCCGTACCGGAACTCAGCAGGAAAATTCCCGCTAACAGCAGGAGCAGAACAAGTTGGTAACCAGTGCGCAGCAAGGACTTCATCCCGGGAAATAGACTGCTAGACCGACAATACCACTGCCGCGCCGCAGAGAGAAGTGGCGGACAAGAACCAAGGCGAGTTCAGGCGTCTGGTGTTCAGCGCTGATGGTTAGTGGCCAGAGCACAAAATGCTGTCGCTTCATTGGGCTCTCCGCGCCCTCAGTGGCCTTGGGGGTTGAACGGTACCGCGTCAGGCCTCGGAGAGGAATTCGTATTCGTCGATAACTGCGGCCACGGCCACTTTGCCCTCGGAACCGCCGTCGTCCACCCGCACCACTTTGCCCTTACAGCGGACGCGGATGCTTTCGGTCAGAGTGATTTCCGGCGGGAGGGTGAGGGTGAATTCAATGGCGGATCCCGCTTCGATCGCAGAGTCCACGTAAAAGCAGATACCACGGGCACTTACGTCGCGGGTCTGCGCCGCCTTTTCCTGCGCCCCGTTCTCCTCGTAGGTGACGGAAACGGGCAACCGTAGGGCAAACCGGCGGGTGGCCCGCTTTTCGTGCTCGCCTTCGGCCATGGGTCCTCCCGTAAAGCCTGTAAGCATGGCGTTTTGCGGCCAGCGTGTCAAGACTGTCTTTTGTTTGGCGGGGGTGGCCTGAAATTCAGTGCGTCACCTCTGGCTCACCTCTGCGTCCTCAGCGGCCTTTCTCCGCGCACTCTGCGATTACAGATTTTGAGGTAAGCTGATAAAAAGCCCGTTTATGGTGTTCGTTCTCGACAACTACGATTCCTTTACCTACAACTTGGTCCAGTACTTAGGTGAACTGGGGGCGGAGGTCGAGGTGCGCCGCAATGATCAGGTCACCGTGGCCGAGGTGGAGGCCATGCGCCCGGAACGGATCGTGCTCTCGCCCGGGCCTTGCACGCCGCAGGAGGCAGGGATCAGCATCGAGTTGATCCGGCATTTCGCCGGCAAGCTCCCGGTGCTGGGCGTCTGCCTGGGACATCAGGCCATTGGGGCGGCGTTCGGCGGCAAGGTAGTCCGCGCCCCACACCTGATGCACGGCAAGACCAGCGAAGTGCAACACGACGGCCGAACCATTTTCGCCGGGCTTCCCTCACCCATGACCGCCACGCGCTACCACTCCCTGATTGTTGAGGAAAAGGGACTGCCTGCAGACCTGGAAATAAGCGCTCACACGACCGAGCGCGATGGCTCACGCGTGATCATGGGCCTGCGCCATCGGCGCTTTCCGGTGGAAGGGGTGCAGTTCCATCCTGAAAGTGTGTTGACCGCGGAGGGGAAGAAGCTGGTGGAGAACTTTCTGAAAATCTGCTAGTTTCCGCTGGTCAGCGGTTTTGGGGTTTGTCCGGCTATACCTGCAACCTAAATATCTACCTCTGTGCACTATGAACATCGCCGTATTGTTCAACTCGGGTCACGCCACTCTTGGGGGCTGGTACGGTGCTTCTGTAATGCATCGTATTCTTGGCGCGAATGTGCTTCAGACCGCCGATCGCCACATGCGTGTTTCAGTGGGCGACATTCTGACTTACAGTTCCGCCTCGCGTAGTAAGAAACCTACGATTTCTCATTGTATTGAGCTGTGCAGGAGGGTTTATAGGCCCAAGGAACTCGATCTGCTTATCACAGATCGACTTGAAGCGACCCACGGAAAAACGACCGTGTTCTGTTGGGTATTCCAGAACATGACCGCTCAAATGGCAGAAACTCTCCACGCAAAACTTGCCACAGATCCAGCCTACCTTGGGATTATGAGTGTCGATCTCTCCGATCCATATCAACTGCGATTCTTTCGCAATTCACTAGTTGAAGTCTATCGCCTACGTGGTACACGCTGCTCGGTCTTCTACTCCATGGCTGAGAACGAAGACCCGGATATTGCCATTCGGCAGATATTCGAACAGCACGGTTTTCGGGTCGACTATGAGGACGCGGGAGCGCGACGCACAATCTTTGATAAATACGATACTCTGGAACATTTCAGACGAGTGGAGGATTTCAAGCGTGTATTTTCGGATTTAGATGGTCTCTCTGAAGACCAGGCCTCTGATCTGGCACTTACGTTAGAAGAACTGCACCCCAAGCTTTTTGACGCGTTCGCATCGGCTGCACGTACACTCGAGCGAGCAGAGACCGAGGAGGACTTGGCGCAAGTCGCCATATCGGGCCGTCGGCTATTGGAAAAGATTGCGAACTATCTCTTCCCTCCACGGGAAAATACGTGGAACGGTAGGAGTGTCGGTAAGGCAGAATACAAGAATCGATTGTGGGCCTATATTGAACAAACGATGTCTAATGCTGGAATTAGCAGTCCTGCCGTTCTAGAAAGCTTGGGCAAAGAAGTTGACCGGCTTGTGATTCTTTTCAACAAAGGGTTGCATGCTGATCTAACCCGAAAGAAGGTGGAAAGTGCTTTTCGTGATCTCGTCCTGTGGCTCACCCAGGTAGTGGAACTAAGCCCTGCCCAGGCTAGGCAGCCATACCTTGCCTACGAGGAAGTAATTCGCGAGTTCATGCACAGTGTCATTGATGCTGGTACCCAAGAAGATACGCCTACCTGAGTAGATCACCGCGACGTTTCTAAATACCGGCTCGAGCCTTTTCAACTGCCCTCAGCAGCGCCTGTGCTTTGTTCATACATTCCTCAAACTCGCGCGCCGGATCGGAATCGGCCACGATTCCGGCCCCCGCTTGCAAATATGCCCGCTTGCCCTTCATCAACATGGTTCGAATCGCGATGCAGGAATCGAGATTGCCGGCGAAATCAGCGTAGAGCACAGAACCGCCATACACGCCGCGGCGGGTCGGCTCCAGCTCCTCGATGATCTGCATGGCGCGCACTTTGGGCGCACCGCTCAGGGTACCCGCGGGAAAACAGGCTGCGAACGCATCCAGCGCATCCAGGTCATTCCGCAACCTGCCTTCGAGCGCCGAGACCAGATGCATGACATGCGAGTAGCGCTCCACGTACATCAGGTCGCGAACTTTCACCGAACCGTATTCGCTGACGCGGCCCAGGTCGTTGCGGCCGAGGTCGACCAGCATCACATGCTCGGCGCGTTCTTTCTCATCCTGAAGCATCTGCTGCTCCAGACGCGAATCCTCGGCTTCGTCGCGGCCGCGGGGATGGGTCCCGGCAATCGGCCGATACTCCAGCTTGCGTCCAGTCACGCGCACCAGCATCTCTGGCGACGAACCCAGTACGTGCATGTCGCCCATGCGCAGGAAATACATGTAAGGCGAGGGATTCACCGTTCGCAGGGCGCGGTAAACCTCGAAGGGCGCGACTTCCGGGGCGAACTCCAGGCGCTGCGAGAGCACCACCTGAAAGATATCGCCAGCGGCAATATATTCCTTGGCCCGTTCCACGGACTGCATGAAACCCTGGCGGCTGGTACGGGCGTGCACCTTCAGCTTGGGCTTGGCCCGACGGGAAGGTTTCTGCCAATGCGTTGGCCGCAAGCCCGAAGCCAGCTTCTTTTCCAAAATTGCGATGTCGGCCAGCGCGCGGTCATAGGCCCGCCGTGGGCTTTCCAGCGAAACATCGGCGGTGGCGATGATGTGAATCTGGTGGCGAAGGTGGTCGAAGACCAGCAGCCGGTGGAAGAACATCAGCACACAATCCGGCAGAGAGAGATCGTCCTTGGCTTTCTCGCCGATGTTCTCAAGTTGCCGGACAACGTCGTAGGCGAAGTAACCGACTGCGCCGGCGGTGAACGGCGGCAATCCGGGCACAACAGCGGGACGGTGTTCGCGCAACTGCTCTTTGACGATCTGAAAGACGTTCCCTTTACGCTGCTCGCGGCGTTTCCCTCGCTTCATGATGACATCCTTGCCCCGAGCTTCCACTTGCATGTAAGGGCGCGCTCCCAGGAAGGTATAGCGGCCGATCTGTTCGCCCCGTTCCACGGATTCGAGCAGAAAGGCTTCCGGTTCATTGGCCGCGATGGCGAGAAAAGCAGAAACTGGCGTCAGCAGGTCGGCCGTGACCGACTTGACCACGGGCACCAGCGTGGCCTCGCGGGCCAGGCGGGAAAATTCGCTGTAATCGGGAGTGAGCATGCGTTTGCGGCAGTTGGCTCATTATATGGGAGCGGTCATGGTTTGTTCCGGTGTAGCAACGGGCGTCCTCGCCCGTACTCAGAGAACCAGCGAATGAATTGACGGATCGGTTACGGCGTTGGATGATGGCGCTTTGGCCCACATCCGCTCAACGGGGACGTATGCGTATCAGGTTCTGGGGGGTGCGCGGATCGACGCCAACTCCCCAGGCAGAAAATTTGCGCTATGGAGGCAATACCTCCTGCGTCGAAGTGCGCCTGGGCGACCGCCTCTATATCTTCGATTGCGGCACGGGGATCCGCTCGCTGGGACAACAGCTCCGCCGCGAGTTCGATGGGCGCGCGGTTTCCGCGCACATTTTTGTCTCCCACTTCCACTGGGACCACATCCAAGGCATCCCGTTCTTCGGGCCGCTCTACGACAAGCCGGAGAACCGTTTCTTCTTCCACTCGTCCAGCCGAACCCGCAGCCTGAAGCGCGTCATGGAAGAGCAGATGGCCTCGCCTTACTTCCCTGTGGACATGAGCGAGATGAAGGCGCACCGCGATTTCTACGACATCGAGCAAGGCCGTGTGCCGCTGGACGATGTGACCGTCGAGGCCGTGTGGTTGAACCATCCCCAAGGCTGTATGGGCTTCCGGCTGGAAACTAAAGAGGGCGTGGTGGTTTACGCTACCGACAACGAGCCCGGCGACGCCCTGTTTGACAAGAACGTGCGCAAACTGGCCGCGGGCGCGGACCTGCTGATCTACGACGCGCAGTATCTCCCCGAAGAATACGAGGCCCGCAAGCGCGGTTGGGGACACAGCCACTGGCGCGAAGCTATTAACGTTGTCATGGAGAGCGGCGCGAAAGAGCTGATTCTTTACCACCATGATCCCGACCACGACGACCGCTGCATCGATCAGGTGGTGAAGGAAGCGCGCAATTACTATCCCAAAGTCCGGGCAGCGGCGGAGGGAATGGAAATGGTGTTGTAGCGTGGGCCGCGCACCGCTGGAGAATCCTCATAAATCATTTTCGGCGAAATAACGGCCGTAGTCATTGGTCTCAAGCCAGTGATAGAGGTGAACCTGGTAGAGGTATGAGGCCACGAGCTCCTCGCCTAACTCGTGAGTTTCCGTGCAGAGGAAGGGAACTTGCAGTCCGGCAAGTATCGCGATCAGAGACTGGGTGACGCGGTTGGGGCTGACGCTCGTCTGAGGATAGAAAGATTTTATCTGGCTAAGCGTACTCGTGATTACAAGCAAACGTTGCGGGTACCGTCTCATGAGGCGAAGCCGGTTTATGAACACGGGACGATTGGCGGTCAGTGAATGGATCAGGTCGGGGAGATCCTTGCGCTCGACTACGCACGCATCTTCCAGTCCGGCCACAGAGTAATCCCCTAGCTTGAGCGCCCTTTTCTCGATGGCAGCATACCAGCCCCCAAAGCGGGAAAAATCGAATGGATTCTGCTCACGCGTATCCACCAGCAAGACCGGCTTCGGCGTTTTGAGTTGCGTGCCACCTCGCTCCGCCAGGATTGGGATTCGCGGGTGTGGCACCGGCGCGGCTGGCATCTGCCATTCCAGCGGGGAAGGGATCAATGTGCGGCGTCTTTTCATCGTTTTTCCTTCAACCAGAGATTCTTTCTGAGCGGGTACTGAGGATGGATACTACCGGTTGGCCCTCGAACTTGCCTACCCGCCCTTGGCCTGCTTATACTTTCCACGTTTGCCCGTCCACTCCGGTAATCGAACCGGCGCCGGCCAGCATCAGACCATCTGACTGCTATCATTGGAGACCGCCATGGTGATGAAGACCGTTTCCCTCGAGCAGGAAATCAATCCCTGGGAGGCGCAAGCCGCCCGCTTTGACCTGGCTGCTCAGAAGCTGAACCTGGAGGAGGGACTATGGAAGGTGTTGCGCTATCCCACCCGGGAACTCATCCTGCACATCCCGGTGGCCATGGATAACGGGCAACTGGAAGTCTTCACTGGTTTTCGCGTGCAGCACTCCATCGCCCGGGGCCCGTCCAAAGGTGGCATCCGCTATTCTCCCGACGTGACCTTGGACGAGGTTCGCGCCCTGGCCAGCTGGATGACCTGGAAGTGCGCGGTAGTGAACATTCCTTTCGGCGGCGCCAAGGGCGGGGTCATCTGCGATCCCCACAAGATGTCCATGGGCGAACTGGAACGCATGACCCGCCGCTACACCGCCGAACTGGTCGAGTTTATCGGGCCGGAAAAAGACGTGCCCGCCCCTGATGTCAACACCAATGAACAGACCATGGCGTGGATGATGGACACGTACTCCATGCATATGCGCCAGACCGTGACCGCCGTGGTGACCGGCAAGCCGATCAATATCGGCGGATCGCGCGGGCGGCGCGAGGCCACCGGCCGCGGCATCCTGGTCGTCTGCGACGAGGCCATCAGGAAGCTCGGGCTGAACCGCGAGTCCACACGCGTCATCGTGCAAGGCTTCGGCAACGTGGGCTCGAACGCCGCCAACCTCATGGCTGAGGCCGGGTACAAAGTAATCGGCATCTCCGAGGTAGACGGCGGCCTTTACAACAAGAACGGGCTTGACCTCAAGGCCCTGCTGGAGTACCGCCAGCGCAACGGCGCGATCTATGGCTTCCCCGAAGCGGAAAAGACCGACGCCACCGAACTGCTGGTCACCGATTGCGAGATCCTCATCCCCGCCGCCACTGAAAATCAGATCACCAGCCGCAACGCCGACCGCGTGAAGTGCAGGATTCTCGCGGAAGGCGCCAACGGCCCCACGACTGCCGCCGCCGATGAGATTCTCGCAGATAAGCGAGTGTTCGTGATTCCTGACATCCTGTGCAATGCCGGCGGCGTTACCACTTCTTACTTCGAGTGGGTGCAAGATCGACAGGGATATTTCTGGAAGGAGTCAGTGGTCAACGAGCAACTGGAGACCATCATGATCGCCGCCTTCGAGGATGTGGTCCGCTATGCCCAAACCCACGGTGTGAACAACCGAATCGCGGCTTACATGCTGGCTATCGACCGCGTGGCCTACACCATTCGCCAGCGCGGAATCTACGCGTAGCGGAAAGGTTCGTATCACAAGGTGTGCCTTCGGGCATGCTGCAGGTGTAGCAACATCAATGCTGCCTTCAGGCGCCGGGGCTCGAACTTTCCGCAGCCTGTGACGCCTCCCCCCCCGGAACCATTGTGGGAAAATTGGTTGAGGGGCCGCGTTTTTCCTTTGAGCTCTACCCGCCGAGGTGACTAGCCTGTGGTAGTGCAAGTTCTGGACTGGGTTTCCCAGGACCACCGAAGAGGAATCGAAACATGAACCGACTACAACTAAAACTAATGTCGGGGGCCATGGCGCTATGCCTGCTGTTTGCGCTATCCGCAGCCCCAGCCTTTGCGAAGCTCCAAGCTGGTTCCCCGGACGACCAGGCCACGTCCACCAGCAGGAAGAAGAAAAAGAAAAACACGAAAGACTCAGCCTCTACCGACAATCAGCCGGCTGCTACGAGCGATGCGGCGTCCGCTCCCCCTTCCAGCGCGCCCGCCGCAGTTTCCTCGGCTAGCAGCTCAACGCCTGTCAACAAGGCGTCTTTCAAGGCATCGGCAGGCAGCGTCCCCCCTGATGCGGAGATCGCCGCCGCGAAAGCCAGCGGCAAGGTTTGGGTGAATCTCGACACCGGCATTTACCACAAGGCGGGCCGCTGGTACGGCAAGACCAAGAACGGCAAGTTCATGACCGCAGACGAGGCCAAGAAAGTAGGTTACAGGCCTGCCAAACGAGATTAGAAACTAAAGGGCACTCATTCTCTTCGGCTGAGAACGATCTCGAAGGAACGAGGAACGCGCTCCCGGGAAACTGCGCCTTTGGCTCCGCTCCTCTTTCATTGCTTTCCGTCTTCGTGGTGGAGGATAATTTAGCCTCGTCGCGGGTCGCGTCCCTTTTGCCCGGCGGCGAATCGTGCCCGCAGTGAATCTGCCCAACTCCATCACGCTTACCCGCATCTTCAGCGTGCCACTGCTGATCTGGATCCTCTCCAGCCGGTTTCACGGCCCCGATGGAGAAAAAGAAATCCTGGCTTCGGCGCTCTTCATCGCTGCCTCGATCACGGACGGCATCGACGGGTACCTGGCGCGCAAACGTGGCCAGATCACCACCATGGGCATGCTGCTCGATCCCCTGGCCGACAAACTTCTTATTGCCGCCGCCTTCGTAACCTTGGTGCAGTTCAATCCCAGCCTGGTTCCGGTCTGGATGGCGGTGGTGATCATCGGGCGTGAGTTCCTGGTGAGCGGCTTGCGTTCCATCGCGGCTTCGGAGGGCTTCACCATTGAGGCCAGTGAGCTAGGCAAGTTCAAGATGCTGGTGCAGATCGTCTCGGTGGTGGCCGTCATCCTCGACCATCGCTGGAAAGAATGGCCGATTTACCAGAATTACTTCTTCCCTGTCCATGCCATCGCGTGGATGTCAGTCTGGTTCATGGTGATCTTGTCGGCGGTGTCGGCGATCGACTACTTCGTCGCCTTCTGGTCAAAAATTGATCGGCAGGTGGTGAAGCGCCGCCGCCGCGCCTTCGTCCTCAGCCGGCGGAGGAAGCGCGATGTCCCAGTCACCTGAAGATCCGTCCGCCGCTTCCCGCGTGACTTGCCGTTCCAGCAGCGGCGAGGAGAACGAATTCTCCCCGGAAGAACGCGCCCTCCTATTGAAGCTGGCCCACGAAGCTATCGAGTCGGCTCTCGAACGCCGCGAGATCTCTCTGGCTCCGCCTTCGCCACACCTGGCCGAGCCGCGCGGCGCCTTCACCACGCTTTACTACCGCGGTGATCTGCGCGGCTGCGTAGGCTACGTGTTGCCCGTCTCGCCGCTGTACCGAACCGTTGCGGAAACGGCGCGAGCAGCAGCCTTCGAGGACTCCCGTTTCTGGCCCGTCACTCTGGAGGAAGCTCCCGAACTGGAGATCTCTCTCAGCATTCTTTCTCCGGTCAATCCCATCCAGCCGGAAGAAGTGGACGTCGGGCGCCACGGACTGGTGGTCAGCCTGGCCGGCGACCGTGGCCTGCTTCTGCCCCAAGTGCCGGTCGAGCACGGCTGGGATCGCGTCACCTTCCTCGAACAGACTTGCCGCAAGGCAGGCTTGCCCTTGAACGCCTGGCAAACCGGTGCAAAGCTCGAGGCTTTTACCGCGGAAGTGTTTGGTGATCGCGAGTGAAAAACTAATGGTCTCCAGTGACCATCCTCGTGCCTGCATGTCTAAGGATTGACAGGCTGCGGAAGAACCAGGAGACCCGGCCCGGGTTTGAAACGCCACTACTGCATTTCTCGCAGCCCGTAATACCCGGTAAACTGGCATGTCTCTATGGCTCTCAGCGAGCGTTGGACAAGTGCATCGCGCCCAGAGTCGATGCCTTGCTACGCGAAACCCGTGTCCCAGCCTCTGCTTCTGCCGTTGATATTCGCTCTGTTGTCGGCAGCCCCAGTCCTCGCTGCTCCAGCCCCACAGGCGCAAAGTCGTGCTGCAACCCAGGAACCCAACCATGTCGCGCAGGCCGCACGCGTGGACCACGCCCCGAAGCTCGATGGCACGCTCAACGACCCTCTCTGGCAGCAGGCAACACCGATCACCAATTTTCGGCAGCGCGAACCCTACGAGGGCCAGCCGCCCACGGAGCGTACCGAGGTTCGAATTCTATATACGCGCAACGAAGTGTACTTTGGTGTCATTTGCTACGACTCGGAAGCACGCGGCATCGTAGCCACCGAACTGCGCCGCGACGTCAGCCAGGAACTGGACGACTACTTCGAGATCGTAATCGATTCTTCTCATAACCGCCGCAACGCTTATCTCTTCCAGATCAACCCGCTGGGTACGCAGCGAGACGGTCTGATTACCGATGAATCCCGTACGGAAAGCGGCGACGGCGATCCCGGCTGGGATGGGGTCTGGACGTCGGAAGCCCGGATCACGCCGGAAGGCTGGACGGCCACAATCGCCATTCCCTTCTCCACCCTGAATTTCATGCAGTCACACGATGTCATCTGGGGAATCAACTTCAAGCGTTTCATCCGGCGCAAAAACGAAGAAGACCTGTGGAGCGGCTGGCGGCGCACTTTCGGCATGACAAAGATCAGTGAGGCGGGCGAACTGCACGGCATCTCCGAGATCGGCAGCGGACGGCTGTTCATCGTCAAACCGTATGTGCTGGGCGGTATCAATCATCTACCCCCCAACGCCGCGGGAAGCGGATTGACGCCGGGAACTACCGGACTTCACACCGGAGGCGTGGACATCAAGCTTGGGCTGCGCTCGAATCTGGTCGCCAACCTAACCGGCAACACCGATTTTGCCGACGCCGACGTGGACACACAGCAATTCAACCTTACCCCCTACAAACTGTTTTTTCCGGAAAAGCGCCAATTCTTTCTGGAAAATGCCGGGGTTTTCAATTTCCCGCTGGCCGGCCAGAGCGACCTGCTGTTCTTCAGCCGCCAAATCGGGATTGATCCAATCACCGGCCAGGAAGTACCCATCAACGGTGGCGCTAAGATCACCGGCTCACTGGGCCGCTTTGAACTTGGCATCATGGATGTGGACACGCGTTCGTCGGGCCCCAATCCCTTCGCCAACTACGCGGTCCTGCGCGTGAAGCGATCACTTCCGGGCGGCTCCTACATAGGTGTGATGGGAATCGACAAGCGTTCCGGGAGTTTAACCGATCCCTTCAACCAGACCAGTGGCGTGGATACCCGGCTGGTGCTCCTCAAGAACCTGATTTTCTCCGCCTACGCGGCGCAGACGCGCACCGCGGGTTCTTCCGGAGGACAAACCAATCTCGGGGCCGCCCTTACCTACCAGAGTAATTGGCTTGATTTGTATGCGGAACATCGCAAGATTGGCCCCAATTTCAACCCGGAAGTAGGTTTTCTGGAGCGTGCGGACTGCATCTGTGATTACCTCGACGCGAACTTTAAAGTCCGCCCGCAGATCCGCAGCGTGCGCGAGCTGAACTTTGAAGGTTTCATCTTCCACGCGCCAGATACCCACAGTGTGCTGCAGACCCAGGAATGGCAGGGGACGTTCCGGGTCATTTTTCATAACGGCTCCTACAGTGACGAGGACATTGCCGATGTGTTTACCCAGCGCATCACCCAGCCTTTCAACATCTATAAGAACGTGGTCATCCCCGACGGTCTGTACCACTGGACGCGTCACCAGCTCACCTACGGATCGCCGCAGAACCGCAGACTGCAGGTCCAACTGTTTGAGCGCTTCGGGACTTACTACAACGGCCACCTGAATGAAGCACGGGTTCGCGGGACGTACCGGGCTAATGAACGGCTGTCGTTCAGCCTGAGCGAACAGTGGAACCGCTTCCGCCTGGCCCTGCCGGGCGGGAACTTTTCCGTGGTTGTCGGCAGCTTCCAGACGAATTATTCCTTCTCGCGGTTCCTCACCATTTCGGCGCTGGCGCAGATGGACACCGCCAACACACAGGCGGCAAGCGCGAACATCCGATTGCGCTGGAACTACCGCCCGGACAGCGATCTGTACGTGATCTATACCGCGGGACAGCGCTTCGCCAGCCTGGTAGCGGCGAACTCCATCCAGTTCACGCAAAACCGTTTTGCAGTGAAGTGGACGTACAAAAAATCCGGGGAGAAGCTGTTCGCCTCTCCCCGGATCAGGACTGCTGCACTGCGGCAAAGATTTACTGTTCGTCCATCTCCACGCCATCGCCGACGTGTACGTCTTCTAACGCGAAGACGATCATCCCCGTGGCCGTGGTCGGAGTGGTGCTGAGGACGACAATTTCGCCCAAGGCGCGGCGCGGCATGTCAGCGACGTGGATGGTGGCGCCCCCGGTCTTGGTAAACATGTGCTGCTCGACGGAGGGTGGATGCTTCTGCGTGTCCTCTGCAGTGGAAGCCTTGAAGGAGAGTGAATCGACTGGATCTCTCAGGTCAGCCGCGTAAGTGCGCACGGCGCGGAAATAGTCGCCCACCTTCACGCCTTGGCTGGCGCCCACGTTCATGTAGACCTTCATCCCCGTTCCCAGCTCGGTGTCGAAATCCTTGGCCATCACGATACGGCCGCTGGCCTTGCCACTGGCCGGTACGAAGCGGTCAAAGCGCAACGGAGGATGGAAAGAAACCGCGGGCTTTTCCGCAAAAGGCACGGCGATATCGCCGGGAACGACTGGCTCGCAACTGAATTCGACTTGGGCAATGGCCATTCGGCTGCGAGTATCTACAATCCGCACTCGCGCCAATTCGGCATAGGGCTGGCCCATTGCCTTCAGCATGGCATGTTGGCCGGCGAATATTTCGTATCGATTAGGATCGCGCAGTTCGCGCACGATCTCGTACTCCTGGCCGGTTTGGTAGCCGCTGCCCGCCAGGTAAATCATGTCGCTGTTCACGAACTTGGTGGTGTTCGGAGTCTGCAGCCCGCCAGCGACGAAATTGGCATTGGGCAGGAGTTGTTGGGTAATGAAGCCGGCGCAATAGAGATCAGCGTTGGTAGGGGTCTGCACCCGCTCGATAGGAGAGCTTACCGACGTGAGCAGTGTTCCTTGGGGTGCTGCTTGGTCCGCTGAATTGGAATCGGCCGACTGCGCAGACCCAAGGGCAGCCAGGCACAATAACAGCAACAGTCCTGTTTTCTTCATCTTACCTCCGAATCGGAGCCGGGCCCGCCGGCCTTGTTCCTGCTAAGTGCAGTAAATAAAGGGCTTTCAGTCGGACAGTAACAAGAGGGTAAAGGCGGGTCAAGGTTACGCTGGTGTCATGGCAGGTACGTTAAAAAGTTTGCCGGGTAGGAATCGATAATCCGTTGTTGCATCTGCAATTACGCGCCTGTAATATCGCGCCGACTCATTCAAGATGATGACCAGTGCCTCCAGCAGCTATATCTCCCGGCTTCTGCCGCTGCGGCTGCCCCGGGTCTGTGTGGCCGTAACCGGCTCGGACGCCACCGAAATGGTCGAAAAAGCCGAGGCCTTAGTTCGCGATAACACCTTTCTGGAGTTCAGGTTAGATTACCTTTCCCGGCCCGCGCTGGCCCTGCCCAAAATCAAGCGCTTCACCGAGTATCACCCCCACGTAGTCGCGGTCGGGACTTGCCGGAGGGTGGCCAGCGGGGGCAAGTTCCGGGGCTCGCTGGCGTCCCAACTGGGCGTGCTGGGCAAAGCCGCGGCGGCGGGTTGCCAGTTACTCGATATCGAGCTGCAAAGCGCGTCTAAGTGCAAGCCGGAACAATTGCGGCGCCTGCGCACCCGGGCGGCGCTGATCGTCTCCTTTCACGACTTCCGCGCCACCAAGAGACTGGAAGAGACTCTGGAAAAGATGGTGGCCTTCCCGGCCGATTTCTACAAGATCGTCACCACCGCCACCATGCTCTACGACAACGTGGCCATGATGAAATTCCTGGAGAAACGAAGCGACAAGCATTCGCTCATCGGTTTGTGCATGGGCGAACAGGGAATCATCAGCCGGGTGCTCGGCGTGCGCGCGGGCAGCGTCTTCACTTTTGGGGCCGCAAGCCCGGACGAGAAGACAGCGCCGGGTCAGGCCACGGCGCAAGAGCTGCGCAGTACCTACCGCATCGAGCAGGTCGACGCGGCCACGCGGGTGTATGGCGTCGCCGGAGACCCGGTCGCGCACTCGCTTTCACCCGCGATCATGAATGCCGCGCTGCGCCGCGAGAATGTGAACGGAGTCTACCTCGCGCTGCACGCCAAAACGCTGAAGGATCTGCTGGCCTGCGTGCGCGATATTCCCATCCACGGCCTCTCCATCACCATGCCGTACAAAGAGGCGATCCTCAAGTATCTGGACAACACAGATTCGCATACCACCAAGATTGGCGCATGCAACACGGTGGTGCGGGCGCAGGATGGAAAGCTGTACGGCTTCAACACCGACGCCGCCGGCGTGGTGCGTCCCTTGGAGCAGCGGATCACCCTGGAGCAGGCAAGAATTCTGGTCCTGGGCGCAGGCGGCGCGGCACGGGCTGCCGTCTTTGGACTCAAGGAGCGCGGCGCCGAGGTTTACATTCTGAATCGCAGCATCGGGCCGGCGCAGAAACTGGCCCGCCGGGCGAGAGCGCGTTCCATCAAGCGCGCCGATCTGAAAAAGCTGGCCTTCGATGTGATCATCAACGCCACTCCCGTGGGCATGGGAAATACTCGCGAGTCTCCCTTAAATGAAAACGAAATCCAGGCGCGCTACGTTTTCGATATGATCTACGACCCGCCGGAAACCCGGCTGATGAAACTGGCCAAGGCGCGTGGCGCAGAAGTGATCCCCGGCATCGAGATGTTTGTGCACCAGGCGGCGCGTCAGTTTGAAATCTGGACCGGCAAGCCCGCGCCCTGGGATGAAATGCTGCGCGTCGTCACCCTGGCTCTGCAGGCGCGAGCCGCGAAGAACGCGGCCGCAAAGAAGGAAAAAGACCAAAAGAAGAAAACTTAGCTTCGGCCATCAGCTGTCTGCCCTCAGCTCTCAGGTTTGGCCCTGCTAGGACGGGTGGGACGCCCGTCCCTCCGTCGAGTCTGATGATTCACCGACGGCTGAGTCCCTAGGTATGCACGTGCGGACTCTGGCGGGGATTCTTGCGGGGCTGGGGCGGGCCTTTCACCACCTTCACTTCAAACTGCACCGGCAACTGTTTGGGCGGATAGCAGGCAGCATTGTCGCAGGCCTGGTATTTCAGTTGGCCGCGCAGCATGTATTTGCCGGGCACCACGTGGGCCAGCGGCCGAACCACAACCGCCAAAGTGAACTCTCCGCTATAGACGCTCAGCTTTTCACTCGGATCGAAGGGGAAACTCATGTCTTCCCCGGGAGGATAGGTGACCTTTCCGACCACAATGTCGGTGGGGGCATCCAGTTTGAGCGCGGTGGGAATCAGGAATTCAGACTTGGGCTTGTTGGAATTGACGTGGAAGCCCGCGCCGATGTGGAAGCGCAGGTTCACAGTGCCCGGTTTGCCGCGAGTGATAGCGGCAATCGGCACTGGCGACAAGGTGAGCGAGGGGATCTTTTTGCCTGGAATGTCGCTCTGGGCAAGGCCTGGGACAGGGCTCAGTGCGGCCAAAGCTAAGAGGCCACTCGCGAGGTTTCGCAATGCGCGCATCAGGCAAATAGTAGGACGGGCTCGTGCCCTCCCCAATTCTACCCGCCCATGGGAGTTTCTCAGCAGCTTGCCAGGTTACCGTTGTGCCTGTACCGCCTGGCCCTGGGCAAGGGCCTTCTTGATATCGTCCTCAATCTCGCCTTTGCCTTTCAGTCCGAATACCCTGTCCACCACCTTGCCGTCGCGGCCGATGTAGAACGTTTCAGGCAGGAACTGCACCCCGCCATAGGCGTCGCCCACGGCTTCTTTGCCAACCAGGATCGGATAATTCACGCCCAGGTCCCGGGCAAACTTGGCAATGTCCTCCGGACTGGCGTCATCCATGGCGATCCCTAGCACTTGCAGGCCTCCGGGTCCGTACTGCTTTTGCAGTTCCACGAACCAGGGCATTTCGATCTTGCAGGGCTGGCACCAGGTGGCCCAGAAGTTGAGCAACACCGCTTTGCCGCGGAAATCGGAAAGATGCATGGTTTTGCCATCCAGCGATTGCAGGGCGAAGTCAGGCGCCGGCTGGCCTGTGATTTGGGCCGTCTTAGTTGCATTTGGATTGGAGGAGCGCCGCGCCACGTGGAATCCGAAGACCAGCATCAGCGAAACCAGCATGGCTACCACGATAAGGACAACTGGATCACGTCTCACGAAAAACTCCCATCACAGCGCAAATCGATTCAGGAAAGACAGGTAATTCGAAATGATGGTGAAGCGCCCGAACACCAGCAGCGCGCCCAGCACGATCAGCAAGGCGCCGCTGGCCACTTCCACCGCGTGCATGTGGGTGCGGAAACGGCTGTAGAACTTGAGAAAGCGCCCGATACCCAGCGAAGTCAGCAGAAATGGCACCGCCAACCCCAGCGAATATACGCCCAGCAGCAGAATGCCCTTGAACACGGAATCCTGTGCCGCGGCAAAGCCCAGGATGACCGCCAGAATCGGCCCCACACAAGGCGTCCAGCCGAAAGCAAAGGCGAAGCCGATCACGAAGGCTCCCCCCATGGTGCTGCCGCCCTTTACGTTGTGCAGACGCTTATCGGCGTACAGCGCGTTGATGCGGAAAATTCCTGTCAGATGCAGCCCGAAAAGGATGATGACCACCCCCGCCACCTGCGCCAGCAGCGACTTGTAGCGCGCCATCAACTGGCCAACTTCGGTCGAGATCGCGCCCAGCCCGA
>WNFB01001397.1_pt1 | contig 20512 bp, 18 predicted proteins | sample 5400501 | NCBI WGS metagenome assembly WNFB01 (sample SAMN13153341, study PRJNA577476) | soil metagenome | isolation source: 200 cm saprolite under Douglas fir tree site 2 hole 1 | place: USA:California | collected 2015-04-18 | reverse complement strand
CAGGCCCGCGCGCTGCGCATGCTTTTCGATCAGCTTCTGCTCTTCCATGATGATGAGCTGAAGGTAGGGCAGCCCGTACTGCTTGCCGATGCGAAGCTCGCTGACCTCGGTCTTCGCCGGCGTCGCGAGGCCCGCGGCCAGCAGCAGAACGGACGCGCACAGCAATGTCAGCCGCTTGAGCATGATCTTTTTCTCCGCCGTTCACGCGCGCGCTTTCGCGATCACCTCGGCGCCGAACCGCTCGATGCGCTCGAGCGACGCCTTGAGGGTGTCGCCGCCGAGCCGCAGCGCCACGTGGCTGACGCCGATTGCCGCGAGGGCGGCGGTATCGGCCGCCATGTCGTCCGCGCTGCCGGTGTAGAGGCGCCGGGCCGAGCCGTCCGCGATCTTGTGCGGCTCCCACTCGAAATAGTTCTGCACCAGGAGCGCGACGTCGATCGTCGCCGGATCGCGCCCGGCCGCCTCGCAGGCGCGCCGCAGATGCGCGATGCCGGCGGCGAGGCGCGCCGGCGTGTCGAGCGGCATGGTCTGGCTGTTGTTGCCCGGATACCAGGCGTCGGCGAAGCGGATCGTGCGGCGCAGCGCCGCCGGGCTCTCGCCGCCGATCCAGATGGGCAGCGGGTTTTGCATCGGCTTCGGGTAGAACATCACGCCCGAGAAGCTCACGTGCTTGCCGCTGTAGGCGGGGTCATCCTTGGTCCACAGCTCGCGGAACGCGGCGAGATATTCATCCGTCAACTTGCCGCGCTCCTCGAACGGCGCGCCCAGCAGCGCGAACTCCTCCTTCATCCAGCCCGCGCCGGCGCCGAGGATCAGCCGGCCGTTGGAGAGCACGTCGATGGTCGAGAGCATTTTTGCGGTCAGCATCGCCGGGCGGTGCGGCACCACCATGACGGACGCGAGGAGCCGCAGGCGCTCGGTGCAGCCGGAGAGGAACGCGATGGTCGCGAGCTGATCGAGACAGTAGCCTTGCTCGGCCGCCGAGAAGGCGCCGGTGGGGCTATACGGATATTTCGATTGCAGGTTCGCCGGCACCACCACGTGGTCGCTGACCGAGAGGAAATCGAAGCCGGCGCGCTCGGCCGCCTGGGCGACGGCGCGGTAGTTCTCGCGGGTCGAGAAAACGCCGCGCGTAAGCGTGCTCAATCCGAACTTCATGGCCCCCTCCCCTCGATTACAGCTATGCGCCCGCTTCCTTGCGCACGTCCGCGAAAGTCTTCGACGCCACCAGCATCGCCTCGCGGATGATCGGCACGCCGACATAGCCGGTCAGGTGGAGCAGCACCTCGGTCAGCTCGTCCTCGGTCCAGCCCTCCTTGAGGGCGAAGCGCAGATGGATGTCGAGCTCGGGATGGCGGCCGGTCGCCGCGTCCGATACGACGCAGATGAGGGTGCGCGTCTTGAAGTCGAGCCCGGGCCGCGCCCACAGCGCCCCGAACACCGTCTCGGTGGCGACGTCGATGAATTTCTTCATGACGGGGTCGCGGGCATAGGCCTGCTGGTTGCGGGCGAAGTCGGCCTCGCCGCGCAGCTTGCGGCGGATCGCCTCGCCTTTGCGATAAAGCTCGCTCTCGACCATCGCTGTCCTCCCCTGATGCCGGCGTGTGATTGATGACCCGGACGCGGCCTAGCGCATGTTCCGGCGAAGTGGGTACCGGTTCGCCGATAAGAACATGCGCCAATCAATGATTCTAGAGCATGTCCCCATTCCGAAGGAACGGGACATGCTCTAGGCGCAACCGCGTCAGCCGGCCATGGTGAGGCCGCCCGACACGCTGATCACCTGCCCGGTCACGAAGGCGGCGTCGTCGCTGGCGAAGAACAGAATGGCGCCGGGCAGATCCTCCGGCTCGCCGATGCGGCCGAGCGGGATGGCACGGCGGAACACCTCGTCGAGCTTTTGCGGATTGCCGGCGCCGGCCTTGTAGTTCTGGTAGAGCTTCGTGTTGGTGACGCCGGGGCACACCACGTTCACCGTGATGCCGTGCCGCGCGTGCTCGCGCGCGAGCGTCTTCGAGAAGCCGATGAGGCCCGCCTTGCAGGCGGCGTAGACCGCCTCGCCCGAGGAGCCGACGCGCCCGGCGTCGGACGAAATGTTGACGATGCGGCCGGCGCGCCGCGCCAGCATGCCCGGCAGCACCGCGTGATGCAGGTTGAGCGCGCCGATCAGGTTGACCGCGATCAGCTTCTGCCAATCCTCCGGCGTCGTGTCCTTGAACAGGCGAAACACGTCCCAGCCGGCATTGTTGACGAGCACGTCGATCGGCCCGAGCGCGGCTTCGACCGCGGCGATCGTGCGCACGACCGCGGCGTGGTCGGTGATGTCGCAGACGAAGGCCTGCGCCGTCCCGCCGCCGGCGGCGATGTCCTGCGCGGTGCGGTGCGCGGCCGGCTCGTCGACATCGAGCACGGCGACCCGTGCGCCCGCTTCGGCGAACCGCCGACAGGTCGCCCCGCCGATGCCGCCCCCGCCGCCGGTCACCACCACCGTCTTGCCCTTGAGTCCGCGCACGTCACCTCTCCTTGTCTGGCGTCAATTCAGCAATGAGGATGGCACGAATCCGCGGCGAAAAAGCCTTCGCCAAGTGGCCGAGCGCCGGCACGACCTCTTGGCGCGCGCCGGGCAGGCGGCTGCTGTCGCGCGGAATGACAAATTCGTCGTCCGTGCTCCACACGCTGAGCGCCGGAACCGACAGGGGCTGCGCGTTCAGGGCGCGAAGCCACGCGCTGTTCGGCCTGATTTCGCGCGCGTTTGTGCCCACGCCGAGATACGCCATGCGGCTGCCGTGGTGCGGCGAACCGAGGGTCACGAGCCGCTCCACCCGGCCCGCGCCGTGCCGCTGCAGGTAGGCGCGCGCGGCGAGGCCGCCCATGCTGTGGCCGATCAGCACGACCCGCCCGGCGCCGGTCTCGGCAAGGAGCGCTTCGATGCGCGTGTGCAGCTGATCGGCGAAGCGGTCGATGCCGGCGAACGGCGGTTCGAGATCGATCGTCGCCACCGCAAAGCGGCGGGCGCGCAGGCTGCGCCGCAGCCACCACCAGAAACCGCGATTGCAGAAGAAGCCGTGCACCAGCAGGACCGGCACTTGGCCGGGAGCCAGCCGCCCCACGGCATCGCCGCCCATCCACAGCCGCGCCAGGGGCTGAATGACGACGAAGAGCGCGAGGTAGGCGAGCCACTCGCCGAGGACGGCGAGCGTGCGGTGCGGCACGCCGGCCGGCGTGGCGGGACGCCCCGCGCAAACGAAGGCGACCAGGTAGGCCGCGGCAATCGGGACGGAGGTGAGCACGAGAAAGCCCACGATCGCCGCGCCGACCGCACCGGCCGGATGCAGGAGACCCGCCCGCGCGGCCCATCCCACCGCCAAGGCCACGATCAGGACTTCGGCCGCGAGCCACCCGCAAAGCCAGCGCGCTATCACGTTCGCGTCCTCATGGAGTCCCGGCGGTAGGATGGGCTGAGCGGAGCGAAGCCCACGCGGATGACGGTGGGCACGGCGCTGCGCGCCTTTGCCTTCGCGGGGGCAGGCTACTCGCCACTTTGACCTGGATCAAATTGGGCAAAGGGCGAAAGGGCGAATGGAAGAATCACCTCCCTCATGGTGAGCGCGCCGAAGGCGCGCGTCTCGAACATGGCTACACGCTCCGTTTGCTGCCATGGTTCGAGACGCTCTCGCTGCGCTCGGGCTCCGCACCATGAGGGAGGCGTAAACTCAGGAGATCAGGGCCCATATGCTGACGGCACTGTTCGCGGACATTCACGGCAACCGCGAAGCCTTCGCGGCCTGCCTCGCCCATGCCGAACGGCTCGAGGTCGGCCGCATCGTTTTCCTCGGCGACTACGTCGGCTACGGCGCCGATCCCGGCTGGGTGGTCGACGAGGTCATGGCGCGGGTCGAGCGCGGCGCCCGCGCGATCGTCGGCAACCACGACGCCGCCATCTGGGATGCGAGCGGCCGCATGAACGAGGTCGCCGAGCAGGCGATCGCCTGGACGCGCACGCGGCTTGACGCCGGGCAGCGAGATTTCCTGCGCGGCCTGCCGCTCGCGTTCGAGGAAGCCGACCGGCTGTTCGTCCACGCCAATGCCTGGGCGCCCGGCCGGTGGGGCTATGTGCTCGATGCGCGCGATGCGGCGCGCAGCATGCAGGCGACCAACGCCGCCAAGACGTTCTGCGGCCACGTCCACGTGCCGGCGCTCTATCACCTCACCGCGGTCGGCAAGATCGGCGCGTTCATGCCGGCGGCGGGGACCGACGTGCCGCTGCTGGCGCGCTGGCGCTGGCTCGCGGTGATCGGCTCGGTCGGCCAGCCGCGCGACGACAACCCGGCCGCCTGCTACGCGCTGTTCGACGACGAACGCGACACGCTGACCTACGTGCGCGTGCCCTACGACATCGACACGGCGGCCGAAAAAATCCTGAAGGCCGGCCTGCCGCAAGTGCTGGCCGCCCGGCTCTTCCGCGGCCTTTGAATGCGGCGCACGACGCCATGGCCGCCGCGCACGTGGTCGCCGAGGCGCCCTGCGCCGTCACGCTGGTGCGGACCGCCTGAGCTTGCGTGCCTCGCGCAAGGCCAATCGCGCCGATAGAATGCGGCGCGGCTTCGCGTGACCAAGACTTGGGGGGATCATGGCGGCGAACAAACCGGGGCAACACGCCGGGAGCTGGCCGGAGGTCCTGGGCGCGTTCACAAAACTCGGTCTCACCTCGTTCGGCGGGCCGGTCGCGCATCTCGGCTATTTCCGCGAGGAGTTCGTCGTCCGCCGCAAGTGGCTCGATGAAGCGAGCTATGGCGACATCGTCGCGCTGTGCCAGTTCCTGCCCGGACCGGCGAGCAGCCAGGTCGGGATCACGCTCGGGATTCTGCGCGCCGGCCTGCCGGGGGCGCTCGCGGCGTGGCTCGGTTTCACCCTGCCGTCCGCGCTCGCGCTCACCCTGTTCGCCTACGGGGTGGCGGAACTCGGCGACCTGAGCCGGTCCGCCTGGCTGCACGGGCTCAAGATCGTCGCGGTCGCGGTGGTCGCGCAGGCGGTGTGGGGCATGGCGCGCAGCCTCTGTCCCGACCGGCCGCGGATCACGCTCGCCATCGGTGCCGCCGTGCTCGCGCTCGCGCTGCCCTCGACCTGGGCGCAGGTCGGCGTGATCGTGATCGGCGGCCTGATCGGCTGGCGCCTGCTGCCGGGCGAAGCGCGCGCGGACGCGTCGCGCATGCAGGTGCCGCTCGGCCGCGGCCTCGCCGTCGGCGCGCTTGTGCTGTTCGTCGTGCTGCTCGCCGGGCTCCCGCTCATCGCCGGCGCGGTCCCCAATCAGGCGATCAATTTGTTCGACAGTTTCTACCGGTCGGGCTCGCTGGTGTTCGGCGGCGGGCACGTGGTGCTGCCGTTGCTGCAGCAGGAAGTGGTGCCGCCGGGATGGATCGACAACGACCGCTTCCTCGCCGGCTACGGCGCCGCGCAGGCGGTGCCGGGTCCGCTGTTCACTTTCTCGGCCTATCTCGGCGCCGCCATGGGGCCGCCGCCGAACGGCTGGCTCGGCGCGCTCATCTGCCTGCTGGCGATCTTCCTGCCGTCGTTCCTGCTGCTCGTCGGCGCGCTGCCGTTCTGGGACGGCTTGCGACAGCGTGTCGGTGTCCAGGCAGCGCTGCGCGGGATCAACGCCGCCGTCGTCGGCCTCCTGCTGGCGGCGCTCTATACGCCGGTGTGGACGAGCGCGATCCGCGGGCCGCGCGATTTCATGATCGGGCTCGGCGCGTTCCTGCTCCTCGTCTTCTGGAAGGCGCCGCCGTGGCTGGTCGTCGTGCTCGGCGCGCTCGCGGCCGCCGACATCGCGCGGCTGTAGGGGTTGTAGGATGGGTTGAGCGACGCGAAACCCATCACGGCTCGCGTGCGCCGCCACAGATGATGGGTTTCGCCGCCATGCGGCTCAACCCATCCTACGGCTCGTCATCGTCACGCGCGGGACCGTAAGTCTTGGCGGCCTCGGCGCTGATCTTCCCGTCGGCGAGATCGGCGCGCACGTTTTGCGCGTCGCGGCGCGCCGGATCGCCGTGACCGCCGCCGCCCGCGGTCTCAAACACGACGCGGTCGCCCGTGTGCAGGGTCGTCACCAGCTTGGAGGGCACGACCTCCGCGCCGCCGCCGGCGCGATGGATCACGGTCCGGGCCATCGCCCCGTCTCCTCCGCCCATGCGGCCCTTGGGCGCGATGAAGTGGCGCTCGCCGCGGTGGGTGAAACGGACGTCGCCGTGCATGATCTCGTATTCGCGCACGATGCCGAGGCCGCCCCGCTGCGCGCCGGCGCCGCCGGAATCGGGGCGCAGCGCGACGCGGTGGACGCGGATCGGCGCATCGAGCTCGAGCGCCTCGGCCGGCAGGTTCATGCAGTTGGTGGCGTCGGTCTCGATGACGTCGACCCCGTCCTTGCCGGCGCTCGCGCCCGAGCCGCCGGCGACCAGCTCGCCGGTCACGTAGCGCGTGCCGTCGGGCCGCGCGCCGCCGAAGGCGAGCACCAGCAATTCCCCGCCGCTGTCTGCCGGCACGCGATCGGGCACGGCTTGCGCGAGCGCCGCCAGGATCGTGCCGGTGACGCGCTTGATGGTGGCGGTGCGGGAATTGACCGGCGCCGGCTCCTTCGGATTGACGATCGAGCCCTCGGGCAGGTCGAGCGTGATCGGCCGGAAGCAGCCGCCGTTGGTCGGAATAGTCGGATCGGTGATCGCGCGCACCACGTAGCAGGCGGCCGCGAGGCTTCCCGACGGGACGACGTTGAAGGGCCCGCGCACCTGCGGGCTCGATCCGGCGAAATCGATCGTCATGGCGCCTTCGCCGACGGTCACGGCGACCTCGATGCGAATGCGCCGATCGAGCTCGATGCCGTCGTTGTCGAGGAAGTCGACGGCGCGGTAGGTGCCCGGCGCAATCCCGCGCAGCGCGTCGCGCGTCATCGCCTCGGACCGGTCGAGCAGCTCGGCGAAGATGGCCGTGAGATGATTGTCGCCGTAGGTCTCCGCCAGCGCGGAGAGGCGGCGCGCGCCGACGCTGCAGGCGGCGACCTGCGCCATCAGGTCGCCCTCGAACGTGTCGGGAATGCGCACGTTGCGCCGCAGGATGCGCAACAGCGTGTCGTTGAACCGGTCGCCGTCGCGCAGCTTGAGCGGCGGCAGGCGGATGCCCTCCTGAAAAACCTCGGTGGCGTCGGTCGGCACCGACCCCGGCGCCATCCCGCCGACGTCCTGGTGGTGGGTCATGGCGGCGGCGAACGCGAGCGGCCGGCCGCGCGCGAACACCGGCATCACCACCGCGATGTCCGGCAGATGCGTACCGCCGAGGTAGGGGTCGTTCATGCAATAGAGGTCGCCCTCGCGCATGGTCTCGAGCGGGAACTCGCTGAGGATGCGGGCGATGCAGGGAATGAGCGTCGCCAGATGGATCGGGATCGCGACCGCCTGCGCGAGGGTCTCGCCCTGCAGCGTGAACAGGCTGGCGGAGGCGTCGAGCCCTTCCTTGACGATCGGCGAGAACGAGCTCTTGAGCAGCGTAAGCTCCATCTCGTTGGCGATGCCGTCGAGCTTGTTGCGCACCACCTCGACGGTGACCGGATCGAGCGCCATGTGCTTCTTCGCTGTGTCCGCCATCAATTGGCCGTCCGTTCGAGCACGAGGTTGCCGAGGCGGTCGACGCGGGCGCGCCAGCCCGGGGTCAGCAGGGTGGTCGTGTCGTCCTGCTCGATGATGGCCGGACCGTCCAAGGTGTCGTCCACCTTCAGGGCCGCCCGATCGTAGACCGCGGCGTCGACCGGGGCCGGGCGCTCTGGCAGGAGAATGCGCGCATGGCGCCGAAGGGGTGGCCGGTCGGCCGGGCGCCAGTCATCCGGCGGATCCTGCGCGGCGGCCGCGCTATGCACGGCCCGCAGATTGACCATACGCACGGGCGCTTTCGGGGCAAAGCCATAGGTCCGCTCGTGCGCCGTGTAAAATTCTGCCGTGAGCGCCGCGAACGGATCGGCCGCGTCGGGCGCGAACGGCACCGCCAGGTGGTAGGCCTGACCGGCATAGCAGACATCGGCGAAATAGCGGCGGCTGACGTCGCCGGCCGAAACTTTTTCCTGTGCCATCAGGGCGCCGCAGCGCGCATCGAGATGGTCCAGCACGCGGCGGACTTCGCCGATGTCGAGGGCATCGACGGGCCGCGGCAGCGCGGATGAGATCTCGTGCTCGACCGGCGCGGCCAGCAGGCCGGCGGCCGACAGCACGCCCGGATTTCGAGGGACCAGGATGCGCGAGATGCCCAGCTCCTCGGCAAGCGCGCAGGCATGCAGCGCGCCGCCGCCCCCCAGTGGCAGCAAGGTGAATCCGCGCGGATCATGGCCGCGCCTGATCGACACGAGGCGAATGCCTTCCGCCACCTGCGCATTGACGATGCGGTGGATGCCGAGCGCGGCCTGCTCGACCGTCAGGTTCAGAGGACGCGCAACGACGCGCTCCACGACCGCATGCGCGAGCTCGGGCCGCAGCTCGAGCCGGCCGCCGGCGAACTGTTTGGGATCGAGATAGCCGAGCACGACCGAGGCGTCGGTCACGGTCGGCTCGTGTCCGCCCAGCCCGTAGCAGGCGGGCCCCGGCTGGCAGCCGGCCGAGTGCGGTCCGACCCGCAGGCCGCGCGCGGCGTCGAGCCAGGCAATCGAGCCGCCGCCCGCGCCGATCGAGTTCACGTCGACCATGCTCACGCGCACCGGGTAGCCGTCGATCACGCCCTCCGAGCGCAGGGCCGGCGCGCCGTTCTCGATCAGGGCGATATCGCACGACGTGCCGCCGATATCGACGGTGATCAGGTCGCGCAGGCCGGCGGCCTCGCCCGCCATCCTCGCCCCGATCACGCCGGCGGCCGGGCCGGAGAGAAACAGCCGCACCGGCCGCAGCCGCGCCGTCGCCGAGCCGGAAATTCCGCCGCGCGACTGCATGATTTGCAGGGGCGCCGGAACCGCCGCGGCGACGAGGCCGGCGTCTAGATTGGCGAGATAGCGGTCCACCACCGGTTTCACATAGGCATCGAACGCCGTGACCACCGTGCGCTCGTATTCGCGGAACGCCGGATCGACCTCGCAGGACAGCGAGACGAACAGGCCGGGATGCCGCGCCGCGATGATCTCGCGGGCGCGGCGCTCGTGCGCGTCGTTGAGAAAGGAGAACAGAAAGACGACGGCGATCGCCTGCGCGCCGGCGCAGACCAAGTCGTCGGCGGCCGCCGCGACCTCCTTCTCGTCGAGCGGCACCAGCACCTCGCCGGCCGGGCCGATCCGCTCGCGGATCTCGCGGCGGAAGCGGCCGGGCGCGAGAAAAATCGGCGTCTCCGGGTCGAGCGCCAGATCGTACATCTGATGGCGCATCTGGCGGCCGATCTCGAGCACGTCGCGGAAGCCTCGCGTGGTGACCAGTCCGACGCGCGCGCCCTTGCGCTCGAGCACCGCGTTGGTCGCGACCGTGGTGCCGTGGACGAAGCGCCTCGCCTGGCGCGGCGGAAATCCCCAATCCGTCTCCATGCGCCCGAGCGCCGCGAGCACCGCGATGCTCGGGTCGTGGCGCGTGCTGGGGATTTTCATGATCCGCGCCGGCGCGCCGGGGCGGCGCACCACCACGTCGGTGAACGTGCCGCCGATATCGACCCCGATGCGCAGATCGCCGTTCGCGTTCATTCCCCTGCCCCGCCCCCTGTCGCCGAGCACGATGTGACCCTTCGCTGCCCCAGGCAAGTCATCCATCCGTTCAGGCTTCAGGCAGCGAACGCGTCGCAACCGGCGACGGTGAAAAATACATTGTTCGCCCCACCGCGGCGGCACCTGGATAATCCCGCAGGACCGAGGCGCGCACGACAACGCAAATGCGGCTTGTCGCTCAACCGGGAAAAGCGCCACAATGCGCGGAGCAGCAGCCATCGCAATCGACGGGGAGACCATTATGCGCAACCGCCATCGCACACCCTTGCACGTCTCGCGGCGCGAGCTGATGGCCTATGGCGGCACGGCGGCGCTGGCCGCGGCCGCCGGGCTCGGCACCGCGACCGCCGCAGCGGCGAAGACCCGCTTCGTCTTTGCCAACGAGAGCGACTACGACACGGTCGATCCGCACGCGGCGTTCGACGTCGGCCGCGTCGCAGTCCGTCTCAACGTCTATGACGGCCTGATGCGCTGGCAGAAGAACCCGGCGGCGCTCGAGCCGTGGGTGGCCGAGAGCCACGCCATCTCGCCCGACGGCCTTGTCTACACGTTCAAAATGCGCCGCGGGGTCAAGTTCCACGACGGCACCGAGGTGAAGGCGCAGGACGTGGTCTACTCGCTCGAGCGCATCCTCGCGGTGGGCAAAGGCGCGGCCTCCCTGTTCAAGACGATGGTCGAGCCGGGCGCCGCCCGGGCGGTCGACGATCATACGGTCGAGTTCAAGCTCAAGACGCCGTCGGCGATCTTCCTGTCGGTCGTCCCCGAGATTCATATCGTCAACGCCGCGCTGGTGAAGAAGAACGAGACCGGCGGCGACTGGGGCCAGGCCTGGCTGTCGAAGAACTCGGCGGGCTCGGGCGCCTACAAGATCACCCAGTTCGATCCGGCGATCGGCTTCGTCGCCGAGCGCTTCCCCGACCACTTCAAGGGCTGGGGGCAGAAGTGGATCGACGAGATCGAGTTCCGCGGCGTGAAGGACACCAACACCCGCGTGCTCGGCCTCGTGCGCAACGACTTCCAGGGCATCGGCGGCTACCTGCAGACCGACCAGCTCAACCGCATCAAGTCGAGCGGCAACGCGCAGGTCCTGGAAGCCGAGTCGATGCGCGTCATGATGGCCCAGTTCAACATGACGCGCGCGCCGATCACCGACGTGCACGTGCGCCGCGCCATCAACTACGCGTTCGACTACGACGGCTTCAACAAGGACATCCTGGGCGGGCTGGTCGAGCGCAATCCGACGCCGCTGCCCAACACCATCTGGGGCGTGCCCAAGGACGTGAAAGGCTACAGCTTCGACATCGACAAGGCCAAGGCCGAGCTGGCCCAGGCCAAGGTCAAGCTCGACAAGCCGATCGAGCTCGCCTTTCTCACCGGCTTCCAGCAGACCGAGCAGGCCGCGCAGCTCCTGCAGAACGGGCTGAGCAAGGCCGGCGTGCAGTCCAAGGTCATCGGCTATCCGTGGCCGACGATCGTCGAGAAGTTCAAGGACCCGAACACGACGCCGGACGTCTCGATCTACTGGATCTCGACCTACTATGCCGATCCGCACAACTGGGTCGGCGAGATGTTCTCGTCCTCGACCGCCGGCACGTTCAAGAACGCCGCCCATTACAAGAATCCCAAGGTGGACGAGCTGCTCGACAAGGCGTTGCGCTCGACCAAGCAGAGCGAGCGGGCGAAATATTACGAGGAGGCGACGCGCATCGTGGTCGACGATGCGGCGGGCCTGTGGATCTATAACACCAAGTGGTACGGACCCTACTCGAGCAAGCTCAAGGGCATCGTGTTCTGCCCGATCGGATCGGCGCAGGAGATGCGCACCGCCTATTACGAGAGCGAGAGCTGAGACGGTTGGTTGAATCGGTGCGGATGTCCGGGCGCGGTGGCCCGAATCCCTCCCCGGAACGGGGAGGGTGGCGCCGCGAAGCGGCGCCGGGTGGGGTCGCCCTGCGCCGACCTCCGAAGTTCGCGCCGCGGGCCCCCACCCTTGCCCTCCCCCGCGAGCGGGGGAGGGATTCAGTTAACGGTGCGCCAAGTCGCATCCGGACAAGGATTTGATGCGGATCGTCGCGCTCATTCTCAAGCGCATGGCGTGGCTCCTGCCCACGCTCGCCGGCCTCGTCGCCGTCGTCTTCTTTATCTCCAGGGTCATTCCCGCGGATCCGGTCGCGCTGATCGCGGGCGAGACCGCCTCGCGCGCGCAGATCGAGCTGCTGCGGCAAAAGCTCGGGCTCGACCGGCCGCTGATCGTGCAGCTGGCCGATTATTACCGCCAGCTCCTGTCCGGCGACCTCGGCACCAGCCTGTTCACCACGCGGCCGGTGTGGGACGATCTCTCCGCGCGGCTGCCGGCGACCATCGAGCTGACCGTCGTCGCGATGATCGTGGCGGTCGTGCTCGGCATCCCGCTCGGCGTCCTCGCCGCGCTCCATCGCAACCGGTCGATCGATCACCTGCTGCGCGTCGTCACCGTCGCCGGCCTGGCGGTGGCGAGCTTCTGGCTGGCGCTGCTGCTGCAGCTCCTCTTCGCCATGGACCTGCGCTGGCTGCCGTTGCAGGCGCGCATCACCGGCTTTCCGCCGCCCTCGCTCACCGGCTTCTATGTCGTCGATGCGCTTGCGGAGGGCAATGTCGCACGGCTCGGCAACGTGCTCGCCCACCTGACGCTCCCGGCGCTGACCCTCGCCTTCCCGGCGCTGGCGACGGTCGTCCGCTTCACCCGCGCCGGCGTGCTCGAGACCCTGCAGCGGAGCTTCGTCACCTATCAGCGCGCGATGGGCATCCCGGCCGGCCTGATCGTGTGGAAATACGTGCTGCGCAACTCGCTCATCTCCACCGTCACCCAGATCGGCCTGCTGTTCGGCATCCTGCTCGCCGGCACGGTCGTCATCGAGACCGTGTTCCAGTGGCCCGGCATCGGCGCCTACGCGTTCGAGGCGATCCTGCATTCCGACTACGCCGCCGTGATGGGCTTCACCGTCTATGCCGGCCTCGTGTTCGGCATCGTCAACCTGATCGTCGACATCGGCCACGCCGTCCTCGACCCGCGTGAGGCCGCATGAAGGCCGCCCTCGACATCCTGCGCAAACTGCTGCGCGACCCTTCCGCCGCCCTCGGCCTGCTGATCGTGCTCCTGCTGATCGCCATCGCGGTCATGGCGCCGCTCCTCGCCACGCATCCGGAAGCGGTGTGGGACATGAACCCGCGCCAGCGGCTGCTGCCGCCCTCCGAAGCCTATCTGTTCGGCACCGACCGCATGGGCGCCGACATTTTCAGCCGCATCCTGTTCGGCGCCCGCATCACGCTGACGATCGCCATCGTGGCGGTCGGCGCCGCGCTCGCGATCGGCGTTCCGATCGGCCTCGTCTCGGGGTGGCGACAGAACTGGTTCGGCGAGACGCTGATGCGGGTGTCCGACATTTTCCTGGCGGTTCCCCAGATCGTGCTCGCCATCGCGATTTCGCAGACGCTCGGCCCGTCGATCGAAAACATCATCCTGGCGCTGTCGGTCACCTATTGGCCGTGGTTCACCCGCCTCGTCCACGCGGAGGTGCGCGCGCTCAAGAACGAGACCTTCATCGAGGCCGCGATCGCGCTCGGCGTGCCGACGTGGCGCATCGTCCTGCTGCACGTGCTTCCCAACGTGATGTCGCCGATCATCGTGCGCACGTCGATCGGCATGGGCTTCACCATCCTCACGGCGAGCGCGCTCGGCTTCCTCGGCCTCGGCGCGCCGCCGCCGGCGCCCGAGTGGGGCCGCATGATCTCGGACGCGCGCGAATTCCTCCCCGAGGCCTGGTGGTATGCGCTGGCGCCGGGGCTTGCCATCTTTCTCGTCGTGATGGGCTTCAACCTCCTGGGCGACGGCTTGCGCGACGTCCTCGATCCGCGGATCCGACGTGCGGGCGCCGGGCGATAATCTCCTCGAGGTCGAGAACCTCCGCGTCTCGTTCGCGACGGAGGTCGGCGCCGCCAAGGTGCTCGACGGCGTTACCCTCACGATCCGCCCGGGCGAGATCATGGGGCTGGTGGGCGAATCCGGCTGCGGCAAGACCACGCTCGCCAATGCGATCCTCGGCATCCTGGCCGGCAATGCGCGCCACGAGGCCGGAACCATCCGGTTCGGCGGCGCGGACCTGCTCGCAATGCCGCGCCGGCAAGTCGAAGCGGAGATTCGCGGACGCAGCATCACCTTCATCCCGCAGGACCCGTTCGGGTCGTTCAACCCGCTGTTCCCGATCGGCGCCCAAATCATGGAGGTGATGAAGTGGAAATCGCCGGGGCGCGGGGCGCGGGAGCGGCGCGGCATCGGGGGCTTCTTCAGCCGCTATCCGCGCGCGCGCCGGCGCGCCGACGCCGCGGCCGTGGCGCAGATGCTGCGCACCGTGCAGATCGTCAACCCGGAACGGGCGATCGCCAAGCTGCCCTACGAGTTCTCCGGCGGCCAGCGCCAGCGCCTGATGATCGCGCTGGCGCTGCTGCCGCAGCCGCAGCTCGTCATCGCCGACGAGCCGACCACCGCGCTCGACGCGACGATCCAGGCGCAGATCCTCAAGCTGTTGAAGCGGCTCGCCAAGGATCGCGGGGTCTCGGTCCTGTTCACCACCCACGACCTGGGGACGGCGTACGAGATTTGCGACCGGATCACCGTGATGTACGCAGGCCAGGAGGTCGAGACCGCGCCGGTCGACGACTTTTTCCGCCGCCCGCAGCATCCCTATACGGTGCGCCTGCTGGAGAGCCTGCCGCATCCCGGCCGCGAGCTGCGCGAGATCGGCGGCGAGATTCCGGCGCTGGTCGATCCGCCCGGCGGATGCCGTTTCCATCCCCGCTGCCTGCGCGCGAGCGAGGCATGCCGCGCCGAGCGACCCGCGGTCACGCCGATCGGCGGTGGGCATGAAGTGCGCTGCTATCATCCGGTCACCGGGGCGGTCCCCGCATGAGCGACGCGCCCATTCTCACGGTCGACCGGCTGTCGCGTCACTTCCCGGTGCGCAACATGTTTGGGTGGAAGACCGGCGCGGTGCGCGCCCTCGACGGCGTGTCGTTCGAGGTGCGTGCGGGCGAGACGCTCGGCATCGTCGGGGAATCCGGATGCGGCAAGTCCACCCTGGGCAAGACGCTCGCGGGCATCCACCGGCCGGAAGGCGGGCGCATGGTCTTCGAGGGCAAGGACATCACCGGGCGGTCGGCGCGCGAGCGCCGCGCCGTGGCGGCGAGGCTGCAATATTCCTACCAGGACCCGGGCAATTCGCTCGACCCGCGCTGGACCATCCGCCGCTCGCTCGCCGAGCCCCTCGTCGTGCACACCGCGCTGAAACCGCGCGAGCGCACCGCGCGCATCCGCGACATCCTGCAGCAGGTCGGCCTGCCGCACACCCACCTCGATCTCTATCCGCATGAGCTGTCCGGCGGGCAGCAGCGGCGGGTCGGGCTCGCGCGCATCCTGACGCTGCATCCGCGCCTGGTCGTGCTCGACGAGCCGACCTCGGGGCTCGACGTGTCGGTGCAGGCGGCGGTGCTCAAGCTGCTGCGCGAGTTGCAGAGCGCCTTCGCGCTCACCTACCTGTTCATCTCGCACGATCTGTCGGTGGTGCAGATGATGTGCGACCGCATCGCGGTGATGTATCTCGGCCGCATCGTCGAAATGGCGCCGGCCGAAAGATTATTCGCCGCGCCGCGGCATCCCTACACCCAGTCCCTCCTCGCGGCGATCCCCGACATCGGCGGGCGGCGCGTGACCGACACGTTCGCGCTCGAGGGCGAGCCGCCCGACCCGGCGCGCCCGCCGAGCGGCTGCCGGTTCCGCACCCGCTGCCCGCGCGCCGCCGCGGTGTGCGCTGAGACCGATCCCGCGCTGCGGCCGCTGGCGCCCGGACAGTCGGCGGCGTGTTTGTTTGCTTGACGCATCACCTCTCCCCGCTTGCGGGGAGAGAGCCTGCCCTCGGGCTTGACCCGAGGGTCGACGCGCGTAGCGCGTCGGGTGAGGGGGCGTCGGAGGAAAGCGCGCCCCTCTGAGGCCCCCTCACCCCGACCCTCTCCCCGCACGCGGGGAGAGGGAGCCCGCGCACGTTCCTCACGACGGCCGCAACGCCGGCTGCTCGGGATCGTCGAGCACGGAAAACCGCACCGGCAGTATCTCCCTGGTGGTCAGCCGGCCGCCGGCGTCCTTGTCGGCCACGATCAGGCGCTGGGCGTCCGGCAGGCCGACGGGCAGGACCATGCGCCCGCCGGCCTTGAGCTGATAGATCAGCGGCGGCGGAATGAGGTCCGGGGCCGCCGTGACGATCATCTTGTCGAACGGCGCGTGCTCGGGCCAGCCGTGATAGCCGTTGCCGACCTTCAGGTGGAGGTTGGCGTAGCCTTGGCGCTTGAGCCGCTGCTTGGCCTGCGCGGCCAGCTCGTCGATCAGCTCGACGCTGTACACCTTGCCGGCCAGCTCGGCGAGGATCGCCGCCTGATAGCCGAGGCCGGTGCCGACTTCGAGAACCACGTCGTCGGGGCGCAGGTCGAGCAGGTCCGTCATGATCGCGACGATGAACGGCTGCGAGATCGTCTTTCCATGGCCGATCGCCAGGGGAACGTTGGCATAGGCGAAGCCCTGGGCTTCGACCGGCACGAACTCGTGGCGCGGGACCTTGGCCATGGCGCCGATCACGCGGTCGTCGAAATCGGACTTGCCGGTCACCGGCGCGACAAAATTGGCCTCGGCCCGGATCTCGTCCAGCAGATGCTGCCGCTGAACCTCAAAATGGTCTGCCGTCATTGGGCCATCCTACAGGCTCTGCGCGCCATTCGACACCCATAGGCCGTAGCCCGCAGGGAGCGAAGCGGAATGCAGGGCGACGACCCCGGATTGCGCTCCGCTTCATCCGGGCTACGCGCGCACGTTCCAGCCTTTGCAAGCGCAAAATTCTGTGGAACGATCCGCGCGCCGGGACATGTCAATCCGCTCGACAGCGGGAAGGTGATCATGGAACGCGCAGCACGTGCATTGGCGCTCATGGCCGCGATGGCGGCATGCGCCACACTCTACAGCGAGAGAGCGGCCGCGGCCGACAAGGTCCGTTTCCAGACCGATTGGCTGCCGTCCGGCGAGCACGCCATGTACTACGGCGGCTGGCAGAAGGGCATCTTTGCCGAGGAGGGCATCGACGTCACCATCACCCGCGGCTACGGCTCGGGCGACACGGTGACCAAGCTCGCCGCCGGCGCGTTCGACTTCGGCATTGCCGACGTCGCCGCGGTGACGACGGCGCGGGCGCGCCAGAACGTGCCGGTCAAGACCATCGCGGTGCTCTACACCCAGTCGCCGCACTCGCTGTTCGTGCTCAAGAGCTCAGGCATCACCGGCTTCAAGGGGCTCGAGGGCAAGAAGATCGGCATCACGCCGGGCAACAGCCACAAGTTCTACTTCCCCAAGGTCGCGGAAAGATCCGGCACCGATCCCGACAAGATCGTCTGGGTCAACATGGATGGGGCGGCGATGGCGGCGCAGCTGATCGCCCGGAAGATCGACGCGGCGCCGTTCTATTCGATCCACTACTACTACATCAACAAGGCCGCCAAGGCGGCCGGCGAGGAGATTCTCCCCCTCCCCTTCGTCGAGGTCGGCTTCAAGATCTACGCGGCCTCGATCATCGCCGGCGACGAGACCATCGCCAAGCGCCCCGATCTCACGCGGCGCTTTCTCAAGGCGGTGAGGCGCTCGTTCGAGTGGGCGCGCGCCAATCCCGAGGAGGCGTGCAAGGCGCACATCGAGAAGGTGCCCGAGGTGGCGCTCGACGACTGCGTGCACAGCGTCAAGGCGGTGATGGAGTTCGTCTATTCCGATCACGAGAAGCAGTTCGGCTTCGGCAAGGAATCCGCCGAACGGCTGGCCTTCACCTGGGCCGCGGTGGCGCAATCCCAGGACCTCGATCCGAAATGGGATCCCAAGCAGGCGTTCGACACGTCGCTCGTTCCTGCGAATTGACGATGAATCCGCGGATCGGCTCGGGGGTGAGTCGCGGGCTCCCTCTCCCCGCTTGCGGGGAGAGGGTTGGGGTGAGGGGGCCTCTGCGAGTGTGCGCCTTACTTAGACGCCCCCTCACCCGGCTCGCTTCGCTCGCCGACCCCGGATCAAGTCCGGGGCAAGCTCTCTCCCCGCAAGCGGGGAGAGGTAAGCCGTGATCGTCCTCGACCACGTGGCCAAGACCTTCATGTCGCGCGAGGGCGACGCGGTGCCGGCGCTCGCCGACGTCTCGTTCGCGACGCAGCGCAACGAGTTCGTCTGCGTGGTCGGTCCGTCGGGGTGCGGAAAATCGACCCTGCTGCGCCTGGTCGCCGGCCTCGCCGCGCCGACCGGCGGCACGGTGTCGATCGGCGGCGTCGCGGTGAGCGAGCCGCGCGCCGACACCGGCATCGTGTTCCAGGCGCCGACCCTGCTGCCGTGGGCGACCGTGCTCGACAACGTGCTGTTTCCCCTCGACATGATGGGCCGGCTCGACGCGGCCGGCCGCGCCCGCGCGCGCGACCTGCTGGCGCTGGTCGGCCTCGCCGGCTTCGAGCGCAAATATCCGCGCGAGCTGTCCGGCGGCATGCAGCAGCGCGCCGGCATCTGCCGCGCGCTGGTGCACGATCCCGACATCCTGCTGATGGACGAGCCGTTCGGCGCGCTCGACGCGCTCACCCGCGAGGAGCTGACCATCGAGGTGATGCGCATCTGGCGCGAGCGGCCGAAGACCATCCTGTTCGTCACCCACTCGATCCCGGAGGCGGTGATGCTGGCCGACCGGGTGGTGGTGATGTCGGCCCGGCCGGGCCGCGTCGCCGAGATCGTCGAGGTGCGGCTGCCGCGGCCGCGCGACTTCGACATGGAGGCCCGCCATGAGTTCCAGCAATCCACCCACCGCATCCGCGAGCTCATCTTCGGCGGCCGCCGCGTCCGCGCCGCCTAGGAAGGCGCGCCGCGCGCGCTGGGTGGCGGACGTCGCACAGCCGCTCGGCGCGCTCCTCTTCTTCGTCGCCCTGTGGGAGATCGTCTGCCGCGCGTTCGGCGTGCCGGCGTATCTCGTGCCCGCGCCCTCGGCCATCTGGGTCGACACCTGGCAGATCCCCGGCCCGGTCGCCATGCACACGCTGGCGACGACCGAGACCGTGCTGCTCGGCTTCGCCGCCTCCGTCATCATCAGCCTGCCGCTCGCGGTTCTGATCACCGCTTCGCCGCTGATCGCCAACGCGGTCTATCCGCTCCTCGTGCTCACCCAGTCGGTGCCCAAGGTCGCGCTCGCGCCGATCCTGGTGGTGATCTTCGGCAGCAACGAGATGCCCCGCGTGGTCGTGGCGTTCCTCGTCGCCTTCTTCCCGCTCGTGCTGTCGATCGCCGCCGGCATCGCCGCGGTGCCGCCCGAGCTGATCGAGCTGGGCCGCGCCTGCAAGGCGAGCCGCTGGCGCGAGCTGTGGCGCATCCGCCTGCCCTATGCGGTCCCGTTCGTGTTCAGCGGGCTGAAGGCGGCGATCACGCTCTCGGTGGTCGGCGCCGTGGTCGGCGAGTTCGTCAATGCCGACCGCGGGCTCGGCTATCTGATCGTGACCTCGACCGCCTTCTTCCGGGTGCCGCTGGCGTGGGGCGCCCTCGTGCTGCTCTCGCTGCTCGGCATCGTTCTGTTCCAGATCGTCGTCATCATCGAGCAGGTGTTCTTCCCCTGGGCGGTCGACGCCGACAGGCAAGCTGTGTGACGGGAAAGCCATGACGGACAAACATCAAACCATCATCCGCGGCGGCCGGCTCGTCGACGCCGGCCGGCACCGCGCCGAACCCGCCGACATCTTGATCCGCGGCGACACCATCGCCGAGATCGGTCCGCCCGGCCTCTCGGCGCCCGCCGACGCCGCGAGCATCGACGCGCGGCAAAAACTGCTGCATCCCGGCCTGATCAACGCGCACACCCACGGCCACGGCAATCTCGCCAAGGGCATGGGCGACCGCTGGACGCTCGAGCTCTTGCTCGCCGCCGCGCCCTGGCTCAACGGCAACCGCACGGCGGACGACAAGTATCTGAGCACGTTCGTCGGCGCGATCGAGATGCTGCTCAAGGGCTGCACCGCCTGCTACGACCTCACCGTCGAGTTTCCCCTGCCGAGCGTCGAGGGGCTCGAGGCCTGCGCGCACGCCTATGCGGACGCCGGCATGCGCGCCGTGCTGGCGCCGATGGTCGCCGAGTTCAGCTTCTTCGAGTCGATCCCCGGCCTGATCGACGCGCTGCCGGGAGCGCTGCAGAAGGAGGTCGAGCGTCTGCGCATGGCGCCCGGCGAGGCGACGCTCGAGGCGCTGCGCAAATCGCTGCACGGCTGGACGTTCGATCGCGCGAAGGTGCGCCCTGCCCTCGCCCCCACCATCCCGCACCACTGCAGCGACGACTTCATGCGGGCGTGCGCCAAGCTCGCGCGCGACTACGCGGTCGGACTGCACACCCACGTGCAGGAATCGAAGGCGCAGGTGATGGTCGGCCTCAAGCGCTACGGCAAGACGCCGACCGCCCACCTCGAGGACCTCGGGCTGCTCGGCCCCGACTTCACCGTCGGCCACGGCGTGTGGCTCGACCACGACGACATGCGCCGGCTGGGCGATCACGGCTCTTCGGTCGCGCACAATCCGGGCAGCAACCTGCGCCTGGGCAACGGCCTTGCCGACATGCGCGCCATGCTCGAGCGTAAGGTCAATGTCGGCATCGGCACCGACGGCGCCAACTGCTCCGACAATCTCAACATGTACGAGTCCATGCGGCTGGCCTCGATGGTGTCAAAATGCCAAGG
>WNFB01001539.1_pt1 | contig 20520 bp, 17 predicted proteins | sample 5400501 | NCBI WGS metagenome assembly WNFB01 (sample SAMN13153341, study PRJNA577476) | soil metagenome | isolation source: 200 cm saprolite under Douglas fir tree site 2 hole 1 | place: USA:California | collected 2015-04-18 | reverse complement strand
TATGGGCGCTATTCGCGTATCCCGTGGTCAGGATGTTGAACACCAGGAGAATTGAAACCGCGGGCATCATCGCGGCGCTATTCGGAGTATGGAGCTTCGCGCTGCTCATGCCCAACCCGCTGATGCCCGCTTCTGTAGCGCACAGCCACTTCTGGGAGACGCTGTGGTGCGACCTTCTCTTGGGTGCAATCGTGGGATCGGTGCTGGCTGCAAACGCGAGGCCCACTGCGCAGGGCCAAACTCAGGCCATGTCGGCGGGCAGCAGTTAAGACGGCGAGCGAGGCAGGACAGTCTTCGCCCGCGAGATGGGTGGGCTTTTGGGGAAGAAGCGGTGTTATGGAAGTGAAAGTTCCGGTCGTTCAAGCTGAGGTCCCACTGTTGCCCGAACTCTCCAGCGGACGTTTTTGGAACGCTAGGTTAGTGGCCGGCCTGGCCCGAGGGGGAGCATTTAACAGACCGGCCCGTGCGGCACATAGAGACAAATTCCTCTGAGGCTGCCTGATTACCGGCAGTGCTGCCGAAATGCCAGCAGTGCTGCCGAAATACCGGCACGCGCACTCTAGTGACGAACGCAACTCCATGATTTTCCGTTGTAGTGGACGGCAGGCCAATTGCTTTGTTTGGTTGAAGGATTCTGCCGAGGATTGTCGTTTTATAGTTGAGCTAGAAATGGATCAGAGCTGTCCCTTCGCCTTCAAAAACTTCGTTCTTGCAGTAGATCGAGGAAAATGTGAGTTTGAAGCCGACCGCCAAGCCGCCATATCGCCCTCTTGAACTCAAGAAACTGAGCCCGAAAGCCGCGCTTGAATGGCTGGAGTCGAAATCCTCGTCGAGTGATCGGGCGACATCAGAACAGATTGAAGAGCTTAAGCAGTACGTCAGAGCTGTGATTCGCGATTCCGAGGGGGGGCGTGGCGGATCCTGCCTGCCGACTTCCCTAAAGTAAATGACCGTCAAGCAACGATTTGATGCCCTCTGCGGTAGGGTGATTGCCGCGCGCGAGGATTCCCAAGAATGGCGGAGTGCTATGGCGGAACTTCGCAACGCCCTAGCCGACTACGCACAGCTCTTGCGGGATCAGGCCGCTGAGCTGCGACAAAAAGATGTTCCGCTTTTCGAGGATGAAGGCAGGGGTTAGCCCGTCATTTCACCGGGGACGGATCGCCCGCCTATCGCCGGCGAGGTTCCGCCCTCTTCTTTGATGAAATACAAAGGACGCGAACATCTCCGCCGACCAGGAGAATCGAAGAGAACACCGACGCGTCAAAGTCCGCGTGCCGGTGGAATTACGTCGTGAGGGTAACGAAGTCCCGATCGGTTGCGCAACGTCGGACATTAGCGTGGGCGGCTGCTACATAGAAATGATGTTCGCATTGGGCATTTTCCCGATTTGGGATCGGTCACCAGGCTCCCGCGTCGACGGCGATATGACGCTTCCGCATGGAAGCACTGACAATTTTTGGCGTTACCATCGTGGGGGACTCGGCCACGCACGGGCCATGGTTCGGCAGCCGGAACCGAGGGATAGTAGGAGCATGGATACCCTGGTGTGGGCAGACAAGATGTTTGTGAACATCGCGTCTTATTTCTTCGGCTTCATCGTGTTCTTTGCGCTGTCTTGCTTCTTGCTGCTTGGAGGCGTTCGCCTCATGTCGGAACCCGACAGGTAGCGGTCATTCTTGTTCTGGTGATCGGAACGGTTCGTCTGATCGGAGGAAATGCCAACAATGCATTTTCGACGGTTGCCAATGAGTTGTCGCAATAGAAGAGTGCATGCATGACGAGGATCATCGGCATGTTCCACGTTGTTGCGGTGATTGTGACTCTAGTCGCAATACTTTGCGTTTTGTCGCTCCTTGGATTCGAGATTCGACCCAAGAATGATGTCACGCCCCTAGTTCAACAGAGGGGAAACAAGGGGCTTCTGTGGGTGACGGTTGGCCTAATCGCTTCTCAGCGTTACCAGCTACCAACCGGCAGGGAGTTGTTAACGGCGAGGCATTATTAGGCGTCATTAGCAGTTACCAATGTAACGGTCGGACGTGCCGCAAATCACTGCATTTTGCCCGCCTTAGGTCCAAACTATCTACAAACTTGTTGAGTGAGAAAGTATGGATCGGTGTGCGTAAACGCCTCGGAGCGAGTGTGCTCGTGATTTTCAGACGGCTCGCATGCATCTGTATATTCTGCTCTCTTATGTGGGGGCAACAGCAGCCCTCACTCTGGCAAGAAGACGTGCGGAAGCTGGCGGATGCACAGGACTGGACCGCTGCGATGAGCATCGTGGATAGGGAGATTGCTCGTGCCCCGCAGGACATGGACGTACGCACATGGCGAGCGCGCATCCTGATGTGGGCAGGGAAGCTCGCGGAAGCTGAACGTGAATATCACGAGATTCTCGCTACCGTCACCAACGATCCCGACACCTGGGTGGGCCTAGCAAATGTGTATTCACGCGAAGGTCAAACGGCGCAGGCACTGCAGGCGCTCGACCTCGCGGTTAACCTCGACCCGAAGCGTGCCGACCTCCGTGCGGCACGCGGTCGTGCGTTGCAAGCCGCAAATGACCGACGCGAAGCGAAGGTGGAATATCATCGCGCGCTGGATCTGGATCCAACCAGTACGCAGGCACGCGCAGGCCTGCTTTCTCTGCGCGGCGAACCGAAGCACGAAGTGCGGGTGGGAGTGAACGCCGACCTATTCAGCTTCGCTGACGCCAATCATGACGAGGGACTGAGCCTCATCTCGCAATGGACATCGCACTGGGGGACCAGCATGGCGGGCAATGTCTACAGGCGCGGGGGAACGGAAGCGGGAAAATTCGTGGCGAGCTTCACGGGAAAGCTTCCGAGGTGGGGTGCACTAACGCTTGGCGGGGCGGCAGGTCATGACAACAATGTCATTCCGAAAAATGAAGCGTTCTTCGAGTACGACGGAGGCTGGAAACTCAGCGGAAGCAAAATCTTGCGCGGATTGGAGCTTGACTACGGGCAGCACTGGTATTGGTATACGACGGCGCGCATTCTTACGATTCATGAGACGGCACTTTTTTATCTGCCGCATGAGTGGACGTGGTCTTTGGGGTTGACTGGAGTGCGAAGTCATTTTTCCAGTACGGAATGGCGGCCTTCGGGAATGACACGACTCGGATTTCCTATCACTGGCTGGAACCAGCACCGCCTCGGAGGCAATGTCTTCTATGCGGTGGGGACAGAAAATTTCGCGCAAGTGGATCAGATCGGGCAATTTTCTTCGCATACATACGGCGGCGGTTTGCGCTTCCAGTTGACAGCGCGCGAGGACGTGACGGGGTTCGCAGCCTATCAAAAGCGAACGCAAGACCGAAGACAAACAAGTTTTGGATTTACATATGGGATCCGCTTTTGAAACATTTCGCAGGCTAGGTCCAGCGGCTTTCGTGCTTAAGGCGATCATCTGCGTGATCGTCGCAGACGTGTTGTTGCTGGGCTTTATCCTACTTCGGCGAACTTACCGAAAACGGTATTTCGCGAAGCGCGACGCGCGACTGTTCGAAATTCGCGAGGGATGGGAGGCGCTGATTTCTGGCGAGATTCCCTATGCGACATGGCGCACCAAACCATCCGATCGGAATCTTGTCGAGACGATGGTATTGGACGCGTTCGAGGTCGCGGGACCGGAAGAATCGGCGCGGCTGCTGAAATTCATGCGAGCAAGCGGGCTGGTGGAAAAGTGCATCTCCGATGCACGGAACCATCAAGGATGGCGACGGCACCGCGCACTGGTGGCGCTCGGTCGAACGCGCGCCCCGGAAGGTATTCCGGCATTGGCAGAAGGATTGCGCGATCGCAACCAGGAAACTCGGCTTGCCGCCCTGCGCGGACTGGGGCAGATGGCTTGTCCGGAAGCGGCGGTAGAGATTCTAAATTGGGTCGGTGAAGCGGGGCTCGTGGTGCCAGCGCTTCCCTTGCAAAGTGCGCTAATCGACAGCTGCGCCGAACGTCCGCAAGTATTGTTGCCGTACCTGCAGCATGCGGGGGCGAGCGTGCGTGAAGTGCTCGGACGCGTACTGGGGGAAGTGGCCACGGCTTCGCTGGGAACAGAGGTATTGCAGTTCGCAGAGGACACTCTACCGGAACTGCGAGCGGCGGCTGCACGAGCGCTGTCATACGCTGAGCCAGGCTTGGCGGTGAACGTTCTGAGTGAGTTGGCGAGAGATCCCGTATGGTTTGTGCGGCTGCGCGCGATAGTGAGTCTGGGAACGCTTGGCCGCCCAACTGTAATCCCTTTTCTGTTGCACGGATTGACCGATTCGAATCGGCTGGTGCGTCTGCGGGCCGCAGAAGCGCTTGTGGACCTCCATACAGAGTCGGTGCCGATCTTGGAAAAGGTGGTAGCCATGCGAGATCGATACGGATTACATGCCTATTTGACGGCGCTCGAAAATGCCGGCTTGCAAGCGAAGCTTGAGGCCGAGATCAAAGCCGTTGGACGCGGCAGCAAGCAAGTTGAGGAGATGTTGCTTGAAGTCCTGCGTACCGGGACGGCACCTCCTGAACAGCACGGGACCCAAGAAAAAGTTTCCACCGCGGCGGCGTCCAGTTCATGATTTTCTTTCTGAACGCCGCGAACCACGCCCTTTTTTACTATTATCTCCTCTCCAACCTTGGATACCTGGTGATGCTCCTCATTGCACTGTGGACGAGCGCAGCGCACCTGCGACACTTGGAAAGCATCCGGTTTGACTGGATCAAACGATCCCCACTGGCGCCTCCCATTACCATCCTTGTGCCTGCACATAACGAACAGAAATCTATCTGCACAGCGGTGCGGAACCTGCTTGATCTGGATTATCCGGAACTCGAAGTCATCGTAGTTAATGACGGGTCGGCCGATAGTACACTGCAAATGATGCAGCAAGAGTTCGGCTTGCGATTGGTGAGGGCAGTGTACATCCCGCAAGTGATGAGCGCTCCGGTCCGCGGGCTGTACCGAAGCGATGTTGATACACGGCTTGTTGTCGTCGATAAAGAATCGGCTGGGAGCAAGGCGGATGCGGTAAATGCCGGTTTGAATGCAGCGACCTCGCCCTATATGTGCGTTGTCGATGCGGACTCGGTGCTCGAGAGCGACGCTCTGCTGCGAATCATGGTGCCGGTACTGGCAGACCCGAAGCGCGTCGTATCGGTTGGTGGAATTATCCGGGTGTTGAACGGGTCAGAGCTTGAGGGAGGGCGCATGCGCCGGGTGCGCCTGCCCAGAAAGAGCATCGAAGTCATCCAAGTCGTCGAATACTTGCGCGCTTTCTTGATCGGAAGAGAAGCTTGGGCGCGGGGAAACATGCTGATGATTATTTCTGGGGCTTTTGGCGTATTCCGAACCGACCTCGTGCGTGCGATAGGGGGATATCGATCCTGCGCAATTGGCGAAGATTTCGATTTGGTGGCGCGCTTGCACCGCCACCTGCTGGATAAGGGCGAGGACTACAGCATCCAGTTTGTCCCCGACCCTGTGTGCTGGACGGAGGTGCCATCGGATCTGCAATCGCTCGGAAGACAACGCGCCCGCTGGCACAAGGGTTTGCTTGATGTGTTGTGGCCAAACAAGGACATGCTGTTCCGGCCGCGCTATGGGCTTATCGGATGCCTGGCGCTTCCTTACTTGTGGCTGTTCGAACTTCTGGCTCCCGTCATCGAAATAGGCGGCATCGCGACGATTCTACTGGCAGCATACCTGGGCGCCTTGAGTTCGGCATTCTTTCTGCAGTTCATCCTCTTCGGGTATGCGTTTGCAACGATGATTTCCATTGGTTCGGTGTTGCAAGAAGAACTGACTTACAAACGATACAACGATTGGCAGGATGTGGCGCGGCTCGTGAGCTACTGCTTTCTGGAACACTTCCCTTACCGGCAATTGCACATGATCTGGCGGTTGCAAGGCCTCTGGCAATATCTGCGAGGCGACATGGCTTGGAGACCGCTGAAACGACAGGGACTCGAATCAGCAAGGTCAAACTAAGCATCGACTCCGTTTCCGCCTGATGTCAGGGATGCTCCAAGCACATTTATTGCGAGGCCGGCGAGGTGGCAAAAGATGGCTCGCCTTTGCGTTCGATGTTGGGACTATAGGATTCGAACCTACTCACCTCAACCTTTACAAGCACTTGCGGGACTCGGGTGGCAGCCCTTTTCCTCCTTTAGGCGATCACGCTGAGTTGGGTCGGCGGTCCGGCACCGTGGAAGCTATGTGGGAGTGGCGGCGAATTGAGCCGCACCGGTCGCGGGGCGGGCGACGACCACCCGGTCGCGACCAGCACGCTTGGCCTGATAGAGAGCATCGTCCGCAAACTTGAGTAGGAGATTGCCTTTGTCGGTCGTTTCCGCGAAGGCGGCTACGCCGATCGAAACCGTTATTACGCCGGGGATTTCGCTAGCCCGCTCCATGTGTAACTCCTTGAGCCGGGTACGTATTTCTTCGGCACGGACGGCAGCCTGTTGCAGGGAACATTCGGGGAGAATGACGGAGAATTCTTCTCCTCCGTATCGGCAAGCCAAATCTTCAGCGCGCACGCTCAGGAGAAGAGTGTCGCCCACAAAACGGAGGGCTTCATCGCCCGCAGGGTGTCCGAAGGTGTCGTTGTAGCGTTTGAAGTTATCGAGGTCGAGCATCATCACGGCTAGTGGCCGCTCTTTGCGGCGGGCACGATGGATCTCGCGTTCAAGGAATTCCTGCATATAGCGACGGTTGTAGAGACCGGTTAGCGGATCGCGGATGGCCTGCAGGCGGAGAGCCTCGCGGAGGTTGAGGTTTGAAACGGCGAGAGCAATGTGTTCAGCAAGAGCGGAAGCCAACTGGGTGCGACGAGTGAACGCATCGGAGTCGGGCGAGGACAAGACATCGGTGCGCTGGTCCTCCTGAATCGAGAGGACTCCGAGGGCCTCGCCATTAGCGATGAGGGGGATGCAGACCGAGGAACCCTCATCTTGGAGGTGGGAACATCGCAACGAAGAGCCTCCCGCGGAAAGAGTGTGCGTGCTCCCGCGGCGAAGGGACCAGCATTCGTCAGGTGCGAAAGTCTGATCGAGAGGAGACCGCATGCCCCACTCAGCCGCCGACTCAGCCCGGTCTTTGGAAGCATTGAGCATCCAAAGCGCTCCGGAGGTTCCTGGGAAGAGACGCGATAATCGTTCGGGGATGACGCGCAAGACCTCGTCGCGGGATGCGCAAGCTTGCAGCAAACTAGCGAGTTCGCTGATCTGAGTGATTGCGCTGGTTTCAAGACGAGCATCTTCGAGGAGGCCACTGATAGTCCCGTTAGCAGCGACAAGTTCCTCCTGCGCAAGCTTGCGCTGGGCAATTTCCACCTGCTGGTGATACTGAGTCAGAGCGAGCCGGATCGCGAAGGCGAGTAGCGATGCGGCGACGGCGACCGCAGTGAGAGTCTGGCCGTGCGCCTCGTTCCGTCTTCCCATCAGGAGATCAATGCAGAACAGCAGCGTGACCAAAACCAAGTTGGTGCCAAGGAGACTCACGAAACTAGTCGGTGCCCGAGCAAGGGGCGCAGCGGCGGGAGCGCGCCAGGTAAGTGCCACGAGTCCACCGACAACGTAAGGGAGAGCCCAGCCCAGATCGAACCAGGTGGAGGCCGAAGTGTAGTGACGTACGTCAATCCAATTTCCGATGAAAGTCACCACTGCGCAGAACACGAGGAAGATTCCCAAGCGAAGCAGCAGATTGCGAGCGCCAGAGGCGTGGATGAACAGTAGGCGCACGGACAATGCGGTCAGGAGAAAGAGACTCTCCAGGTTGCTGACACTGACGTTGCGAAGAAGCGCATCGGTGGGCAACAGCTTCTGGAGCGGAAGAAGGAAAAGGCTGGTGAATGTGAGAACGACGACGATCGCGACCTGAAAAAGATCGAGAAACACTTCGGACTTTGTGCGCTCGCGATCCGTCTCAGGAAGGAAGAGCATCATGAGGACGGGAGCGCCGTAGAGACAGAAGAGCACTCGCCAGGTCGAGGCCGACAAGGTGGATCGCTCGAACACTGTGTCATAGGCCCCGAAAACGGTGGGGATCAACAGAGTTAGAAGAGAAACAGAGTAAAGAAACCAGAACAGCGCGGCGACGCCCCGTGCGCGGCGACACGCGAACCATCCGCATGCGAGGGCCAAAAGATTATGAGCAACGAGGATGATTAGAGAAGCGCTCCTGCCCAGGCGGCCGGTTCCCAACACGAGGAAGCCAAGAGCCTGAAGAGCGAGAAGGCCAGCGAATAGGGCAGCAACGAAGTTCGGGTTGCCGAGGTCTGCCAATCGTGCAAGGCGGCGGAAGCGAGTCGCAGCGGCATGGATCGGCACGTCCATCTGGTTTCGCCAATGGTATCAAGAGAACTTGACCTATATGAAGAAAAGTGACGGAGCTGTCGGTCTGCAGATCAGGAGAGGGCTAGTCGGTCCCTGTTGCCGAAGAGCTTGGGAACCCGGCTATCTAATAAGACCCTCGACTTCACAGGAGAATTCACGGAGACGCTTCGCGGGGTAGTCGGCGTATCCCTAGGAACGGTCCTTGGCCACGCGGTTGTAGGCGCTCAAACTTCCGTAACTTTCGCCGAGACTTTCCCGATCTAGAATCCCTCTAGAAGCGACTACTGGCTTATTAGATGAATTCAGACGGACCCCATACGGCCAATCAACAAAACTCCGACACGAATCCGATCCCGAACCGACATATCGAAGGTCGCGAATGGTGGCTTTGGGGACTTGCTGTAACGGTTACATTGGTGCTGACTCTTGGCATCGTTTCTCTAACCTTCTTTCAGGTGCACCCGCCAACAGAAGGCGGGGGTTGGTCGGATCTCAGGGAATGGGTTCGCGGATTGGCCGGTGTTGTACTCCTTTTTGACATCTACACTCTTTATCAGCACCTGCAACTCCAGCGAATCCGACGGCGGCTCGCAGAGCGAGACCAGCTTTTCCAACTCATCACTGAAAATGCCGCCGACATGATTGCGGTGGTGGACGAAACGGGCCGTCGAATTTACAACAGTCCGGCATATGAGCGCATCCTGGGATACTCGACGGCCGACCTAAAAAACACTTCGGCACTGGAGCAAATCCACCCCGACGATCGGCAGCGGGTCCTGGAAGCGTCGCATAAAGCGCGATCAACCGGCCAAGGCCAGAGGCTTGAATACCGAATCCGCCATAAGGACGGCTCGTGGCGCACCCTGGAATCGACGGCGAGCGTGGTTCGGAACGAAAAAGGGGAAACGGTCAGGCTGGTAATTGTCAACCGTGACATCAGTGAACGCAAACGCGCGGAGGAAATGCTGGCTCATAACGCGCTGCATGACGGTCTCACCAATCTGCCGAACCGTGCTCTTTTTCTCGACCGCTTGCAGCGCGCATTTGCGCTGTCCAAGCGACATCCCAACTATAAATTCGCCGTCTTGTTCATTGATATTGACGAATTCAAAATTTTTAATGACAGCTTGGGACACACGATCGGCGACGAACTGCTGGTTCAGATCGGGCAGAGATTGAAGGCCTCACTGCGCGAGGCAGACACGATCTCTCGCGAGCAGGGGAAAGTATCTGCGGAGGATGACACGTTAGCGAGGTTCGGCGGAGATGAATACACCGTGCTCTTGGAAGACATTCGTGACCCAAGCGATGCGATACGCGTCGCGGGTCGGCTTCAGGGCAAACTGGGCGCCCAGTTCGAGGGTGACGGTTACGAGATCATGGTGACCGCCAGTATCGGAATTGCTTTGAGTGCTGCCAGCGCCGTTGCGCCTGAAGATCTGCTTCGGGACGCGAACATTGCCATGCATCGGGCCAAGCGCACCGGGAAAGCTCGTTGTGAGGTTTTTGATTCGGGTATGCACGCGAGCGCAGTCAAGCGTTTGGAACTTGAGACGGAACTGCGCAAAGGCCTTGAACTAGGGGAATTCAGAACGCACTACCAGCCGATTATTTCGCTGGAAACAGGCCGGATTACTGGATTCGAGGCGCTGACACGGTGGCAACACGCCGATCGTCTACTCCCACCCGCAGAGTTTATTGCGGTAGCGGAGGAGACTGGCCTCATCGTGCCAATGAATCGTCTGCTGCTGCGTGAAGCTTGCGAACAACTCATGGAGTGGCACTCGCTCTTTCCATCGGAACCGGCCCTTACTATGAGCGTGAATATCACCCCGAAAGAGTTCGCCCACCCCAATCTGGCAAAGCAAATTGGAGTGATTCTTGACCAAATGAGGTTCGATGCCGCCAATCTGCAGCTCGAGATAACGGAAACCATCGCTATGGGGGATCGGGAAGGAGCCGCCTCGGTGGTCTCTGAGCTGAAAGCACTGGGCGTTCGCCTTAGCGTCGATGATTTCGGCACCGGCTATTCATCGCTAAGCCGCTTACAGCAATTCCCGGTGGACTCGCTCAAGATTGACCGGGCTTTCATTTCTCGTATGGACAGCGACGCGGAAAGCCGCACCATTGTTGAAATTATCATGATGCTGGCTAAGAACCTTGGTCTGATAACAGTCGCGGAAGGAACAGAAACGGAAGAGCAAGTGAACCAGCTCCGAATCCTGGGTTGCGGGTTTGCACAAGGATACTTCTTTTCAAGACCAGCCGATCACAAAGCGATTACTCAATATCTGGGCAAGATCAACGGCGCGGGCGCGCCTTCCACGCCCATCAAGGCACACACCGCGGGGGCTGGGGCATCCTAAGAGCCTATTCTTTGTAATGGCGCGACGTAGTTCTTACCGCTCGATTTCCAGTTCCCCGTCCTTGGATTCGGGGACCGCTTGCGCGCTGACGCTTTCCTTCTCGGGATCCAACAGATCCGCTAGTAACAACCGAAGATTGCCGGGGTTGGTGGCGTATGCCAGGCCGGTTTCGGTATCGATCGCACCGTTACGAATGAGCTTTTCGATTTCCCCGTCGAAGTGCTGCATGCCTTCGGTGTCGCCGTCCCGCATAGCATCCAGCAATGTTTTCCCCTCCTGCTCGCCTCTCTCCACATACTCGCGCGTGCGCAGGGTGGATTTCAGAATTTCAATTGCGGCCACTCGGCCGCTACCTTCCTTCCGCGGGATCAAGCGCTGCGAAACGATGTAGCGGAAGCTCTTGGCAAGCCGGCTGTGAATGATCTTCTGCTCGGCCAGCGGGAAGACTCCCACAATGCGCTCTACAGTCTTCGCGGCGTCAATTGTGTGCAACGTCGAGAGCACCAGATGACCGGTTTCAGCTGCCTCTAGCGCGATTTCAATGGTTTCTTTGTCTCGCATCTCGCCCACAAGGATGGCTTTGGGGGCCTGGCGCAGTGCAGCCCGAAGTGCGAGGGCAAAGCTCGGCGTATCACTGTGCAGCTCCCGCTGATGAATGACGCACTTCTTGTGAGGGTGCAGGAACTCGATCGGGTCTTCGATCGTAACGATATGGTAAGAGCGCGTCTCATTGATCATGTCAATGATAGCAGCCAGGGTAGAAGACTTTCCTGACCCTGTGGGTCCGGTTACCAATACGATGCCAGTTCGCAACTCTGTAATCGCCGCTAATTCCTGCGGCAGTTTCAACGCAGCAAAAGTAGGTATCGCGCCGGGGATGACCCGCATCACGATAGCGCAACTGCCCCGCTGCATGAAAACGTTGACCCTAAAGCGGGCGTTGCCTGGCAAACCATAAGAGATGTCGCACGCACCCTGCTCTCTGAGAGTGTCCAGAGCGTGCTTGTTGGTACCAATCAAGTCCGCAGCAATTCGTTGGGTGTGATCGGCGGTCAATACCGGCAACCCTTGAACGCGCACCGCCAACAGACGTCCGTCCTGTTCAACAATGGGCGGCCGGCCGGGCGAAAAGATCAGATCGCTGATCTTCGTTGCGGCGCGCAGCATCGCACTCAACAACGCAGGTGTGGCTGGCGGCGTTTCGGCGGTAGTCGCAGGGGCAGCGCCAACACTGGTCGACACAGTCTCCTCCTAAGAGTTCGCAACGGGTTGCCGCTTGATTATTGCATGCGACGCAGTTGGGAATCGCACCGCGGGCCAAGGCACTGTGACTCCAGTAACTAGCTTAGACCCGGCGTCCCATGTAAGCCTTACATTACTCGTCCGATGTGAATGAGGGAGCTCAATGAAGTATATCCCCCCGCTGTCCGGAACAATCCTGGTGGCCGACGATAACGCCACGAACCGAGAATTGTTAGAAGAGCTTCTCGCGTCGCAGGGGTTCACAGTCATAACAGCATCGGATGGAGCGGCTGCACTTCAGGAATTGAGCAACACTCAGATCGATTTGGTCCTTCTGGATGTAATGATGCCTCACCTGAATGGGTTCGAAGTATGCGAAAGGATCAAAATCAACCCGGACACATATTTGATTCCGGTGATCATGATTACGGCGCTCTCTGACAAGCAGGATCGGCTGGAAGGTATCAAAGTCGGAGCAGATGACTTCTTGACTCGCCCCGTCGACCGGACCGAACTGCTCGCTCGCGTTGGCTCACTTTTAAAACTTAAACAGCGCACCGACGAACTGGAGCGGGCTGAGTCAGTCCTGTTCTCGCTCGCGCGAAGCATCGAAGGAAAAGATCCTTATACCCATGGTCACTGCGAACGCCTGGCAGAGTATTCGGCTCGATTAGGAGGCCAACTCGGGCTTCCGGAGGATCAAATTACCGCACTGCATCGTGCCGGAGTCGTGCATGATGTGGGAAAGATTGGTGTGCCTGATGCAATTCTGCTAAAGCCTGGTCCTTTGACCCCTGATGAATGGACAATTATGCGCGAGCATTCCGTCATTGGCGAGCGCATCTGCGCCCCACTGAAGTCCTTCCGTCTCGTGCTCCCCATCATCCGACACCATCACGAGAAGTTCGACGGCTCCGGATATCCAGATGGGCTACGGGGAGAAAATATTCCGGTTACCGCCAGAGTGCTGCAAATCGTCGACGTGTATGACGCCCTGACCACGATCAGACCGTACAAGCCCGCCTTTTCCATCACCGATGCCCTTCAAACGATGAAGCTTGAAGTAGCCAAGGGATGGTGGGATCCGCACATCTTTGACCAGTTCGAACAGCTGGCCAGGAGCGGAACCGCCGATTTCTTATCGAAAGGCGCAGCAACCGGTCGATAGCAAATCCTAACGTGACTCTCTGGGACGATGAAGATGATTTATTGACTGCGGGAGATGGCTGGCTACCAAATTCGCACACGATCAGAAGGACATGACCTCCGTAATTAGCAGTAACTTCGCTCCCCGTGTCACGATCTCGAAGTTTCTGTGGTGGAAATAGGTGTCATCACATGCCGGGAACAAGTTTATCGGCAGCGCTCGCATTCGACTTCACGACATATCTGCGATTCCGGGCAATCGTGAAGAAAGTGCTACCCCTGCTCTTACTCGCTGGATTGGTCCCGGTCTGCCGGGGCGATTCCGCCGAGAATAGTGAAACCACCGGAAAGCGTCTCACGCAAGTGAGCCTGGAACAACTCGGCGAAATCGAAGTCACTACAGCTTCCAAAGTCCCCGTGAAAGCGATCCGAACACCGGCAGCGATCTACGTCGTGACCCAGGAGGATATTCGGCGTTCGGGGGCGACCAGCATCCCGGAGGCCCTGCGCTTGGTACCCGGGGTTGAGGTGGCGCGGATCGATTCCAATACCTGGTCTTTGGGGATGCGCGGATTCGGAAGCTCCCTATCCCGATCTGTATTAGTACTGATCGACGGCCGGAGCGTTTACACGCCACTGTTTGCAGGCGTCTATTGGCAGGTCCAGGACACACTGCTCGAAGATGTTGAACGGATCGAGGTCATCCGAGGGCCGGGCGGGACCATCTGGGGTGCAAATGCCGTCAACGGAGTGATCAATATCATCACCAAGAACGCCAAGGACACTCGTGGAATGCTCGTGTCCACCGGCGGTGGAAACCTCGACCAAGGCTTCGCCAATTTCCGGTATGGTGCGGGAAACAACGAGAGCTTCAATTACCGGATCTACGGGAAGACCTTCATTCGAGGCCCCGAGTTTCACCCAGATCGCCATCAATTCGATGACTGGCGGATGGGCCAGGTCGGCTTCCGCGCTGACTGGGATCGGCACAACCATGACACCCTGACGCTTCAAGGCGACCTCTACAGCGGTGATGCAGGACAGCGTGTGGGCATTAACAGTTACTCTCCGCCGTATATGGCGAATGTGGAACAGAATGTCGAGCTTGGCGGTGGTAATCTGCTAGGCCATTGGAAGCGGGTGTTGGGCGAAGGATCCGACATTCAGCTGCAAACCTACTATGATCGCACAAACCGGGAACAGGCCAACTTCTCCGAGTCTCGCGACACCTTTGATATTGATTTCGTCCATCGTTTCGCCCTGCCGTTCCGGCAGGACTTTCTGTGGGGGGCCGGAGTTCGGCTGAGTTCGGGAAATACTACCCAGGTTGTCCCCACCTTGGCGTTCATGCCGAATCACTTCACGGACAAGCTCTACAGCGCGTTCGTCCAGGACGAAGTCGCGGTTGTTCCGAATAAGCTTTCGCTAACTTTCGGGTCGAAGTTCCTGCATAACAGTTATTCGGGCTTTGAGGTCGAGCCGGGCGCGCGAGTCCTGTGGACGCCGGATCCCCAGCAAGCTGTCTGGGCGGCCATTACTCGCGCTGTGCGCACCCCCTCCCGCGTGGAAGAAGATCTCCAGCTCACTGGACTGTTCGTGCCCGATCCGCTGACCTTTTACCGCATTAGCGGTGACAGAAAATTCTCCTCGGAAAACTTGATTGGCTATGAAGTCGGATACCGGAGTCTAGTGAAGCCGAGACTCTACATAGACTTCGCAGCGTTCTATAACAACTACGATCATCTTCTGAGTATTGAGCCGGGCACGCCATATTCGGAAAACTCGCCGCCTCCGCCCCATACCGTCGTCCCGTTCTTTTTTCGCAACGGCCTGTTAGGCAAGACGTCTGGGTTCGAGATCGCGCCGGATTGGACCCCCAACGGTTGGTGGCGTTTGAGGGGTTCTTACTCATATCTCTATATGGACCTGAAGAAACACAGCGGGAGCGTGGATACCACAACCGCGGGTTCGACGGAGGGCTCAAGTCCCCATCACCAAATAATGGTCCAGTCTTCTTTCGATTTGCCTAAGAAACTGGAGTTTGATCAGACCTTTCGATATGTGAGCGCCCTACCAGCCCAGCGTGTGGGAGCCTACGCAACAGCAGATGTGCGATTCAGTTGGCGCACTAGTCACTCCGTGGAATTGTCCGTCGTAGGACAGAACCTGTTTCAACCTCATCACGCGGAGTTTGGCGGAGATCCGGGCTCTCTGGTCGGGATGAGGCGAAGCGTCTACGCGAAGATAACCTGGCAGAGCACGGCGGATTGATCTTCATGGACCCCGTTCAGGACACAGAATCAGTTCGTCGCCTCTATCCAGGCCGCAAAGCCAGGCGTACTCCTGCCTTCCGCGTTCGCCTCACGATCCTGGTCCTGGCCTGGGCACTGGCTGGCTTCCCTTGCTCGTGGGCTCAACGTCCGAAGCCTAGCGACTATCAAGTGAAAGCTGCGTATCTCTACAATTTTGGCCGGTTTGTCGAATGGCCCCGAGTTGCGACAGCCAAGGGTGGGCCTTTTACGGTCTGTGTCCTTGGCCAGGATCCCTTCGGCTCAACTCTCGATGCAACGATGGCTGGCGAAACCATTGCCGGCAGGAATGTGGTCACCAAGCGAATCTCGACTCCAGAGGAGTCCGTTAACTGTCAGATTCTTTTCCTGAGCGCCGCGGAGGCCGGCCGGCTCAACAAAATCGTGGAAGGCTTGGACAAAGCGGCGGTTTTAACCGTCAGTGACATGCCTCAGTTTGCACAGCGTGGTGGCATGATCCAGTTTGTCCTGGAAGGAAACCGAGTCCGCTTCGAGGTCAACCTCATCGCCACCCAACATGCTGGCCTGACACTTAGTTCCGATCTGCTGAGGGTGGCGACCGCTGTAAGAAGAAATTCTCCGGGCCGAGATTAAACCCATGCTCAAAATGCAGCACTATTCGATCTCCAAGAAACTCACCTGGATAAACATGCTGGTGAGCGGGGTTGCCTTGCTGCTCGCCTGTGCGGCCTTCTTTGCCTATGACCTGTATACCTTCCGAGTCGGCATTGTGCGCAATTTGTCCACCCAGGCGCAGATCATCGGATCCAATACTGTTTCCGCGCTGGTGTTTAACGACCCTCATGCAGCGGAGAACACGTTGTCAGCCCTTAAGGCTTCTCCTCACATCGTATACGCTGCAATTTACACGACGGACGGCCAGCCCTTCGCGGGTTACTGGCTTGATGGCAACGGAAAGACTCTGCCGCTACCAGCTCTTCCGGCGGGTCAAACCCAGGCGAACTGGGTCAGTGGCGGGCAGATTTCCCTGGTGGATTCCATCATCTTTCAGGGGAAGCCGACCGGCTTCGTGTATATCCAGTCTGATCTGCGGGCAATCAATGATCGGTTAAAGAGTTACGCATTCATCACTGCCTCCGTATTGATGATCTCGCTAGTGGTCGCTTTGCTGATCTCAAGAGTGTCCCAGCGCATTATCTCCGAACCGGTGGTGCAGTTGGCGCAAACTGTGCGCGTCGTCTCGCACGAGAAGAATTACTCGGTCCGGGCGGCCACAACCGGCAATCATGACGAAGTATCCACCTTGATCGAGGCGTTCAACGAGATGCTGGGTCAGATTCAACAGCGTGATGGCGCCTTGCAGCAAGCCCACGACAAGTTGGAGCAACGGGTCCAGGAGCGTACTACACAGCTCGGCGAGGCGAATAAAGAGTTGGAACAAAAGAACCGCGAAGTGGAACGCGCCACCAAATTAAAAAGCCAGTTCCTTGCGAGTATGAGCCACGAACTCCGGACGCCGCTGAATGCAATCATCGGTTTTTCTGATCTTCTTGCGGAGAAGACGGCTGGGCCACTCACCGATAAGCAAGGGCGTTTTGTCGGACATGTGCGAGACGGTGCTCATCACCTGCTGCAGCTGATCAACGACATTCTGGATCTGTCCAAGATCGAGGCCGGGCAACTCGAACTTCGCCGTGAAAATTTTCAGATTGCGGAGGCCTTGCCGGAAGTTCTATCTACCATTCGTCCGCTCGCAATGGCAAAAAACATCAATGTCGAGCAGAAAGGTACAACCGGCCTGTCGGTGTATGCGGATCGTGTGCGTTTCAAGCAGATCTTGTACAACCTGCTCAGCAATGCTGTGAAGTTCACCCCAAAAGGCGGCCAAATCGAGATTGATTACCATGAGGTCGGGAATCTTGCCAGCATATCCGTAAAGGACACAGGAATAGGCATTCGACCTGAGGATCAAGCCGCGGTTTTCGAAGAATTTCGTCAGCTGGAAGCTGGGGCGGCACCTTCCCATGAAGGCACCGGATTAGGACTCGCCATTACGAAGCGCCTGGTGGAACAGCAAGCAGGAACTATTTCCCTGGAAAGCGCGGTAGGAAAAGGCAGTCGGTTCACGTTTACTCTGCCGGCCGGATCGGAGACAACGACTACAGTTTCCACGGCTAAGTCGCCATTGGTTTCAGGCGGCGCCGTCAAACGAGATGCATGCAAACCGCTGGTCCTTATTGTCGATGACGAACTGTCCTCGCGCGAACTGCTGGCGAGCTATCTGAGTTCGGAGTACAGGATTGCAATGGCTGAATCGGGAGCGGAAGCACTCGAGAAGGTCAAGCAACTTCGGCCGGACGCCGTTACTCTGGACGTCCTGATGGAAAAGGGCGATGGTCTTGAGACGCTGGTCACGCTGCGGAAGCAGGCAGAGACAGCCACAATGCCCGTCATCGTTCTCTCGATCGTAGATAAGACGAACGTGGGCTTCGCTTTGGGCGCTACGGATTACCTGATCAAGCCAATCCGCAAGGCACAATTACTGGAAACCATGCACAAGCATGTCTCGCCGCGGGCCGACGATGACTCAGTGATCTTGCTGGTTGATGATGATCCCAAGACTCTGGAACTCCTGGAGGATACTCTCAGGTCCGCTGGATACGAGACCCAAAGTGTGCAAAGCGGGGCAAGAGCCCTCGAGGTGCTCTCCTCGAAGATCGTCAGCGCAGTCCTGCTTGATTTACTCATGCCCGGCATGGATGGCTTCCAGGTGATTAGCCACATCCGGCAGCAGGCCACGCTGAGAGAACTGCCCATTTTCGTAATGACCGCGAAGACACTCACAGAGCAAGACCTTGCGATTCTGGGGAGAGAGACCCAGGCGTTCTTCCTGAAAGGCGGTTCCTGGCAACACCAACTGGTTGACGAAATCAATCGCGTGATCCAGGGCAGAAGGGCAAAGGCTGCGGGGCAACAGCTGTGACCAAAGTCCTCATTGCCGAAGACAATGCCGTTAACCGGGAACTGCTGCGCGAGTTGCTCGAGATTCGTGGATACACAGTGTTTGAAGCGTGCGACGGCCAAGAGGCACTCCAAATGATTGAACAGACTCAACCGGACCTTCTGCTGCTGGACATCGGCATGCCGGTACTGGACGGATTTGCGGTCGTGCGCAAAATCCGGGAGAATCCTCACCTGGCCAAACTACCTGTAGTAGCGGTCACTGCGTATGCGATGCGGGACGACCGAGAAAAAATTCTCGGTGCACAATTTGATGGATACCTGTCAAAACCAGTAAATTCACGTTCCCTTACGCAGGAACTCGACCGGCTGTTGACTCAGCGAGATGATCGAAACGCTCCGAATCAATTGCACGAAGGTCCGGCGGACGGGAAGGCACGCGCGGCTGGTAATAGCGAGTAATGGAAATCGCAGGTCTGGACTTTGAGTACCATCCCGGCACCTATTTTTCTGCCGCCGCTATGAAGTCTCGGATCGACTGTTCATTCTGTGTACTCATCGGAGTGAATTGGATTCCCTGCCGCCTATCATTTGCCCAGACCACGGTGCCGGCCGCATTGATGGGGATGCCGGAAACGGGTAAGCGGAATGACAGTCGGACCGCATCCCCTGGCTGCAAATCACCCGCTTCCACCTGAATCCCACCTTGACTAAGGTTCCAGGTCACTCCGCGCACCGTTCTAGAGCCCACTTCGCAAATCACTTCTGTCTGAATTGGAACCCGGACGGACCGCCGTCGGTTATCCAACATTCCGCCACGAACAGTCCGGAACAAGACGCTTAGCCTTTGTCTGTCCACGGGCTTCTGAAGGAAGAACGTTGCTCCGATGGCAAATGCTTCTCGCATGGTTTGTTGTTCATCCCGCCCGGTCACGATGACAATTGGAGTGGCTTTATTCCAAGATGACTTGCGTATCTTTCGAGCGAGTTCAAAACCACTCATGTCTGGCATTTCCAAGTCGAGGAAGATTCCATCAAACTTTTCCTTATCAATCAGGTTGGCTGCCTCCCGACTGTCACTCAACGGCCAGACTTCGGCCTCAAGAGATGTGAAAACCTCGGCCATCAATTCCAAGCTCGGGATGTGATCTTCCACAACAAGAAGTTTCAGCGATGCCATACATCGATCCTCTTCTAAAGACCTAGCGACTCGGCATAAAAGAAACCGTGCCGTACTAGGTACCTAAGAGATCCAGTCCAATACTTGGTTCTGCGTGACGCGCGCTCGCACCTCGGATCACGCTACCGAAGAGGATGCGCGTGTGGAATTGGAACATTCGAGTGCCGGTTACGTATGCCGCTCGTGCCCGCCCTTCGGCAGTGCTGCCGAAATGCCGGCGCGCCCACCCTGGTGAACCCACGGAACTCCATGATTTCCCGTTGCTAGTGGACGGCAGGCCAATTGCCGGCCGTCACCTGACAGAAGCCGATCTGCGCTCGATGTTGCACTAGGTTATTGCGTCTGGAGAGGCCCATAAATCCTTTTGTTTGGTGAAGGGTTCCGCTGAGGATTGTCGTTCTATGGTTTAGCTCGAAATAGATCAGAGCTTGCCGCTTCGCCTTTCTGCATGATCCCAGCGCGGACTGGGACGCACCGGTGAAAAAACTTCGTTCTTGCAGTACATCGCGAGGAAAATAATGAGTTTGAAGCCAACCGACAAACAAGGATCTTCACGGAACGCCGACGCTGCAGCCAAGCCGCCATATCGCCCTCTTGAACTTAAGAAACTAAGCCCGAAAGCCGCGCTCCAATGGCTTGAGTCGAAATCCTCGTCGAGTGATCGGGCGACGTCCGAACAGATTGAAGAACTTAAGCAGTACGTCAGAGCTTTGATTCCCGAGGAGAACGGGGAGTAAACAGACCGCTGCCTGGTTACCGTTGTTTTGTCGGTCTGTTCCAAATCCGGACACAAGACAGAAAAACAAAAAGGCCCGCAACGGTTGGAGCGGGCCAGTAGGCGAAATCAGTGTGCCGCGCCGAGCGGGCACGGGTCAAACGTTATGCCCACCGGGTCTCTTTGTCAACCAACTTCACCGCACGGCCTCCAACGGTTTCAACCCATCGAACACTGTGGCAGAGAGTTCTTGATCGAGAATGATGTTCCGCGCGGCCGCTACCGCAATGAAACC
>WNFB01001395.1_pt1 | contig 20521 bp, 20 predicted proteins | sample 5400501 | NCBI WGS metagenome assembly WNFB01 (sample SAMN13153341, study PRJNA577476) | soil metagenome | isolation source: 200 cm saprolite under Douglas fir tree site 2 hole 1 | place: USA:California | collected 2015-04-18 | reverse complement strand
ACGAACTCCGCGACGACTATTCCATGGCCGGTCCGAGCACGATCTGCGTGGCCGGGACGTGGGGGCTGACCGACCACAGCTACAACAAGAAGGTCAGTTTTGCCACCTTCGCCGCCCTGGGCACATCCTCGCCGCCACCCACCACGTCCGGCACGCCCCCGCCGACATCGACTCCGACCATATCGAGCTCGACGCCGACCCCCACCGTATCTGGCTCGCCGTCGCCGACCCCCACGGTAACCGGCTCGCCGCCGTCCTCGACGCCGACCCCCACCGCATATGGCTCCCCGCCCCCGCCCACCGCGTCCGGGGCTCCGTCGCCGACACCGACGGTGACTACTCCTGGCGCAACATTTCCGGGGCCAACTCAGCCGGCGGGAAATTCCACGAGCCGGAGCCCATCGGCGAGCCCACCCAGGCCTGGGTCGAGCGGACGGCCGCCGTCACCAAAGGCGATCACACCCACTGCCAGCGCCCCGGGGTCAAATCAGCCGGTGGCTCAGGCCCCGTTGGGAACGGGGAACCCGGCGCCGGCTACGTCCGGTCCGGGGGCAATCGTTCGGTCCCGTCCTCTGGCGCTTGTATTCGTCCTGGCTGGACTGCTCCTCCTCGTAGTGGCGGCGGCCGGGTTCGCCGCGGTGCGATACGGTTGGCGCCTCCCAAGACGACAGTAGCGAGCCCGTTTGACACCGGGTGAGCTCGCCTACTACTATTGGTGAACTCGTCACAATCGGTGCGCGAGGGGCTCACCGAGGGTGGTACGGATCTAGCGGCAGAAGAGGGAGGCGTTTGCTGGCTTTGCTCAGACATGAGCAGGAACCCGTGGCTGCGGCAGGGGCAGAGTTGCCGCAGCGCATGGGGGGCGATGAGAGTCCATCAGGCTATCCAATCCTGCTCCAAAAGGCCATCGGCCTATCGATGGCACGACTCGCCTGGCTGCAGCTGGAGCACTGGATTCGGCCGGTAACCTTCGGACTGTCGGAGTCGTCGACTATGGGCGTGACTATTGCCGATTTCCCCGATGCGCCGGCGCAAGGGCGGATTGTCGGCCCCGGAGCGGACGACCCCTGGTCGCGCTGGTGCCAGCACAACGGCATCATCGAATGCGCGGTCGCTCCCGTCGTACTGAGTGGACGGGCGGCTGGGACGGTTGGCCTGATCAGCAACGTACCGGGCTCGCTGGGACCAGAGGATCTTTCCCGGCTTGATGTTACTGCCTGGGCGGCCGCGCAGGCGCACCGGCTTGGGATGTCGTCCGAATTGCTTCAGCGAGAGCTCCACGAAGTTTCCCGAATGCTAGACGCGGTTCTGGGCCCGGACGGCACCTTTCGCCCGCGGGCCACGCTACGTCGGCTGGTTCGGTCCGTCGGGAAAACTATCGATGCCACGTATTGCCGACTCGCCGTTCTCGCAGGCCAGGAACGCCTTAGCTTGCAGGTCTCGGCCGGTCATCGCCCGCCTGTAGCCAGCCGCACGAGCTGGGCGGTTGCCCACTTTCCCCATTGCGCCCGCGCTCTCCGTGAGCGCCGCCCAGTGGTTCTGCGATTTGACCATCCAGAGTTCGCGAATCAGCCAGAGCGGGAATCGCTTTTCACAATCCGCACTCGGACGGCCATTATCTTGCCCATGTCGATCGGACCCAGCGACGCGCTGCTGCTGATCGGAGAGGAGCGTAAGTCGCGGAGCCAGCCGATGGTGCCTGAGCGCCTGGCGACGCTCGAGTTCGTCGCTAGGCGGATCGGCAGTATTGCGGAATTGGCTCATCTGGTTCAACAGAAGCACCGAATCGAGCGACGCCGACATCAACGAGCCGTGGAGCGGGCGACCCGTCGCCGGCTCGCGCGTGAACTCCACGATGAGGTGGGCCAGGCATTGAGCGCGCTCCTGATCCGTGTCCGGTGGGCAAAGGAGGGGGGTCATGCCTCGCGCGAGGAGCTGGAGGTGCTCGAGCTGGCCGCTCGCGACGCGTTCAATGCCGCGCGGGCGCTGGCCTCCGATATGCGACATCGAGAAAATGAAGACCCTGGGCTGGTCGACGCCAAACGGTACGCGGAGATGATGCTCCCGTCTATCGGATGCGCTCTGATCTGGACTGACAAACGCCCGGCGATGACTATAAGCCCGGCTACCAGCCGCGAGATCAGCTACGTCATCAAGGAGTCGATTGCCAACATCGTCCGGCACACTCAGGCTGATACGGTCAAGGTTACGCTTGAGTCCGCGAACGGGCGGCTCCGGGTCACCATCCTCGACAACGGGATGGGCTTTTCTCCGAGCACGCGACGGGCGGGCGGGCGAAGTGGAGGATCGGGCCTCCAGGGGAACAGTGAAAGGCTGCTCCAGCTCGGCGGAACCTTTGACGTCCAGAGCTCGCCCGAGCGGGGTACTGTGGTTCTCTTCGAAGCGCCAGTGCAGTAACGCGCGGGAACGGCGCGCCGGCCTGCTCCGCCGTCGCCGTCGCCTGGTCTAGGCTACCCGGTTTTCGATGGCTCCCGGCATGGCTGCTCCCCGCCTCGGGCCATGACGCCGGGCGGCCCGTTGAGGGCTGTAGGTCATGATGTGCCAAATCATGGCCAATCCGGTCAGCAGGCCCTTGCGAAAGCTCTGGCTGGCCCCCTTGGAGCGGCCAACGCGCCGGCGGAACGTGACGGGGATCTCAACGACGGACAGTCCGCGCTCCAACGCCACCAGCATCATGTGTGGTGAGAAGTGATTGCCGCCGACGGAAAGCTCGGGCAAGATTCTCTCCAGGGCGTCACGGCGAATCGCCCGATAGGTGCAACCGACGTCGCTCAGCCGTGCTGTCCCCAGGAACTGCGAATTCCAGAACCGCAGCCGGAGCAGAGTCGCCACGGCGATATTGCCCCAGGTGAAGAAGTAATCCATCTGGGAGCCGTTCTCCACCAATCCGTGGACGACCCGCGTGCCGATCACCATGTCAGCCTGACCGATGTAGGCCTTGAACTTATCCAAATCCTCCGCGACGAAGGTCCCGTCGCCCTCGGTGAGGACGATGACCTCGGCGTTGGAGACCTTCAGAGCCTCGGTCAATCCGCGGATGCAGGCGAAGCCGTATCCCTGAAGCGGTTCGCGCACGACGGTCGCGCCAGCCGCCCGAGCTAGCTCAGCCGTGTCGTCCGTGCTGTTGTTGTCGACGACGATCACCTGGACAACGCGATCCTGCACCTGGAACGCGGCGGCGGCCTCGGCCGTGGCTTCCGCGTCGTTATAGGCAGTGATCGCGACCGCGACCGCTTTGGGGCGATCGGGAGCAGACCAGCGTTCCGGCGGGTCCTGGGTGGCGTCACGCGCGGGGTGCGGGCTGCGGAGCCGGCCGCGGAGGACGAACAGCCCCATGATGACCAGGACGCTCAACAGCCCCCAGGCCATGAAGTCGGCGATCAACGACCTCGCAGCGTTCAGGAAGCTGATGAGTGCATGGGTATCGACAGGCAGGATGCCAAGCAGCATCAGGAGCGGGTGCAGGACGGCGCCGAGGACTGCCAAGAGCAACACCATCAGGGCGATATAGACGCGAATCTCACACCACCGGTGCGTATCGTCCGGCCGCTAGCTCCGAACGGCCATGGGATTTTTGCCTACAGACCGCCCCACGCCCGTGTGGGACTCTAAGCTGTCAGGCAGAACGTTGATCATTCATTGGTAATGGCGGGACGGCTCCTCGGGCGCGGGCGCTGCGCGGGCTTGTCCGTGGCGATCGGGCTGGTCGTGCTGATGGAGTTCGCCCTCCCTATCGCCCCCACGATCCCGGGACTGGCGGTCGGCACGCCCGCCAAGGGCATCAACATGGAGCCGTCGATGCGTCCCTGGCGGTACCTCGGGCTGAACCCGGACGGCTGGTGGGACCCGGTGGATGGACCGCGGTTCATCAGCCAGGAGATGCCGCTATTGCAGGCACTTGGCGTCGCCACCGTCCGGCTGGAATTCCCGTGGTGGGCGATCGAACAGACCGGAAAAGGCCAGTTCAACTGGTCACGCGCGGACGCGATCGTCGGTGCGGCCGAAGGCTACCGATTGCACCTGGCGCCGGTACTGGTCTGGACGCCACGCTGGGCCACGCCGGCGTGCCCCGTGCTCGCGGTTGGGTGTTCCACGCCGGGGGGGAAGGCGACATGCGCGTCCCAGCCGCCGCCGGCGCCGGACTTCGGGGACTTCGTCCGGGCCGTCGCCAGCCGTTACCGCGGCCGCATCCATTCGTGGGAGATGTGGAACGAACCGGACCTGCCCCAGTATTTCAACGGCACCCCGGCGGAGTACGCGCAGCATGTGCTCGTCCCTGGCTACGACGCGGTCAAGGTGGCCGACCCCAGCGCCGCGGTGGTCTTCGGAGGTCCGTCGTTCTCCAACCTTCCCTGGATCCAGGGTGTCCTGGCAGCGGGCGGCGCAAACCACTTCGACGTGATGGCATTCCATTTTTACGGCGATCCGCGGGCCACTCTGGCGGCCGCCCGAGCGGTGGCGAAGCTGGCGCCCGGGAAGCCCCTGTGGCTGGGCGAATGGGGCGTCCCTGACCGGGGCGGCGGCGCCCAGCAGTCGCTGATCCTGAGTGTCTTGACAGTGATCTCACCCTTAGCCGCGGCTCAGTGGTACGCGCTTCGGGACGACTATGCCATGGCGGGTCCCGGCCAGATCTGTGCCTCCGGCTACTGGGGACTGGTCTCGCATGACTACCTGAGAAAGCCAAGTTACACGACCTTTGCAGGGGCAGGCGGCTTCCCGCTGCTGGAGCGTCCGTCCGCCTCGGGGGAGACGGCTACCGAGAGCCCGGCCGCTCCGGCGCCAGCGGCGACCGTCCGGGCGCCGGCTCCAGGAAACCTCGCCTCGCCGGCCGCCGCCGAGCCCAGCTCCTCCCGCCGCCGGGCGCTCTTCGGTCTGGCCGCGCTGATGCTCGCAGTCTCGGCAGGTCTGGTGGGAGCGATGGCCATCAGACGGCGGGTTGGGGCGGAAGGCAGAGCCCCAAAAATCCGTCGGCCCACCGACCCATTCTGAGCCCGTAGCCGTAGGTCAGGAGCCCACCGGGGTGCTGGGCTGTTGTCTCATTTTGCCGTGACTTTGACACTCATAGACTTCTGCTCAAGCTCGCAGCGTGCGAAGACCCGTGCCCATACCCCAAGGAGAAGACGTTGATTCAGGGTCTCACCCACCAGGTCCTTGAACTGTCGCGCCCGTCGTCGATCACCAAACGCACCTTCGATATCGGCTTTGCGACCGTGGCCTTCCTCGCCCTCGTGCCGCTGCTGGCTGTGCTGTGCCTGCTGATCGTGCTGGAGTCGCCAGGCAACCCGGTCTTCCTGCAGGAGCGAGTCGGCTTCAACGGCAAGCGTTTCCGGATCGTCAAGCTGCGCACCATGGTCGCGAACGCAGAGGATCGCCGAGCTGAGATCGAACACCTGAATGAGGCGCAGCCACCGCTGTTCAAGGTCCGCAAGGATCCGCGCATCACGCACATCGGGCGGTTCTTGCGCGCCACCAGCCTGGACGAGCTTCCCCAGCTCCTGAACGTCATCGTCGGGCAGATGAGCCTGGTCGGGCCTCGCCCGCCGCTGCCACACGAGGTGGCGACCTACACCGCGACCCAGGCCCGCCGCCTGACCGTCATACCTGGTCTCACCGGGCTCTGGCAGGTCAGCGGCCGCTCTGAATGCACGTTCGACGAACTGATCGCCCTAGACCTGCACTACATCGACCACTGGACCTTCTGGCTCGACCTTGTCTTGATCGCCCGGACCTTCCTGGTCGTAATCACGGGGCGGGGTGCGTATTGATCGCTACGGTCCGCCCGCCGGCGCCTGAGCGACCCCGATTCGCCGGGATCCCACTGGACATCCTCTCGATGGACGCTACCCTTGCCAACCTGGAGCGACTGGTGGAGTCGGGGCGGTCCAACCAGGTAGCCACCGTCAACATCGACTTCGTCGTCCGCGCTCAGAGGGACCCCTGGCTCAAGGCCATTCTGAACCGCACCGCCATGAACCTGGTCGATGGTACACCGCTGGTCTGGGCTCTGCGGACGCTCGGACACCCGGTTCCTGAACGCGTTGCGGGCTCCGACCTGATCCCGCGGCTACTTGGCCGAATTGCGCCGACCAGGCACTCCGTGTACCTCCTTGGCGGGACCCCGAGCGTGGCAAAGGCGGCCGTCCAGCGAATTCGCGCGCGGTACCCCGGGCTTCAGATGGCCGGCGTCGATACTCCGCCGAGCCGCCCGGTTGAGGGGATCGATGCCGAAACCGTGGGCCGCATTCGACGGGCCCGCCCATCCCTCCTACTGGTGGCTTTCGGCAATCCCAAGCAGGAATTCTGGCTGGACCTTCATCTGGCTGAAACGGAGGTTCCGCTCGCCCTTGGGATCGGCGGCACCGTCGACTTCCTGGCGGGGCGGCGGCGGCGGGCGCCCCGATGGATGCAGCGCTGTGGCCTCGAATGGACCGTCCGGCTGGCGCAGGAACCCGCCCGTCTCGGCCCACGGTATCTGCGTGACTCAGTCGGCTTTGCCCGCCTGCTGATGCGTCATCACCTCGCTCCTGGAGGCCTACATGGCTAGATACGTCGAAGTCCTGTTCCGGCACTGGTGGCAGTTCTTGATCCTGCTCTTCCTGCTTCCGGGTGCGGTCACGGCCGCCAGCATCGCCATCTTCGGGACATATCAAGCTTCGGCGGCCCTCTGGGTCGACAGCCCGAGCTCCATCGGCATTCCGGCCACCCCTTCGGGCTGGAACCAGTACCTCACCCCTGCCCAGAACGAGCAAGACAGTCTGAACCAGATGTTGCGAACCCGCTCGTTCCTTTCCGACCTTGGGGATCGACTGACGTCGTCCGGGACGATCACGACTCGCAGTGAGCTGAGCAGCGTGCTCGGGTCCGTCGCCAGGCAGCTCAAGGTGACGCCGGCCGGTTCGCACCTGGTGACCATCAATTTCTCCTGCGAGCGTGCCGCCGTGTGCGTGGCCGCCATCTCCGGCACAATCGAGCTCTTCCACCAGCGCCTTGCTAAACAGCAGCAGGACCAGGCCGATATTGCCAGCTCCTTCTACGCCAGCGAGATCGATGGGGCGAATATCCGGCTTAAGGCCGCGGAGGGCGGAGTCGACAAGTATCTGGTCGATCACCCCCAGGTCAGCCTGGCAGAATCACAGGCGATCCCGGAGCTCGATCTGCTCGTCCGCCAGGTGAGCGAGAGCCGGGCGGAAATCGACTCCCTGCGGCAGAAGGCCGGCCAGGCGGCGTTTACCGGCGCCGCGGCGCTGCGGTTGGTGCAATCCATCTCCAGCGTCATCGATCCGCCTCGGCTCAGCGAGCGCGGTCTCGTGAACTCGGGATCGATCAAACGAGCTGCCCTGGCCGTCATCGCGTTCTGGGCCGCAGGGGCTGCGTACCTGGTCGTGCTCACCTGGCTCGACCGGACGGCGCGAGATCCGCGCGAGCTCGAGCGGCGCCTGCGGGTGCCGGTGCTCGTGACCATTCCGCACTTTGCGCACATGGGGCGGGCCTGATGGAGCGAATCGATCTCCGAGCCTCCGACGTGGCGGAATCCCTGGACGAAGCCCTGGCGGGTCGCCCCGCCACCCCCGGCTTTGCGCCCCGGCCGCTTGAACGGGCGAGGCCGGTGGCCTTGCCGGCGTGGTTCATCGACCGCTGCCGCCGGGCGTACCTGTCGGTTTCCTTTCCGGAGGGCGCGGCACGCATCATCGGCATCACCAGCGCTTTCTATGGCGAGGGTAAGACGTCAGTGGCGATCGGAATCGCCATGGCCGTGGCGGCTGACACACAGGAGCCGACCCTTCTGCTGGAGTGCGACCTGGAGCGCCCCTCCTTTGACCGCTTTTTTGGTTTTCGCACCGCGCCGGGATTGGCCGAGTGGCTGGAAGCGCTGGCACCTTTACGAGTCATTCGCGCGGCGCCCCTCGAGAACGAATACATCATCCCGGCCGGTTCGCGGCCGACCGATCCGGCCCGCATCATCTACCGGCTGAGCGAAAGCAACGTCATGGCAGAGCTCCGGCCCCGCTTTCGGAACATCGTGCTGGACCTGCCCCCCGTGCTGAACATCGCCTACAGCTCGCTGGCCTGCCGGCTCGCCGAGCGGATCCTGCTGGTCGCGCGCTACGGTTTGACGCCAATCGAGGACCTGGAGAAAGCGGAGTTTCTGCTCGGACAGGAGCGGCTGACGGGGATCCTCCTCAACGGTTATGCCTCCAAGGTGCCGCGCTGGCTCCGCGGCCTGCTGTAGGGCCCATCATGGCGTTCGCACTCGTGGTCGGGATCATTCTGGTCCTTGGCCTCTTCGGGAGGCGAGCCAGCCGCGGCACCTACATGGCGGTTGCCGGGGCGGCGGCCCTTGCGTCCGTCTGGGAGTACCTGCACATATGAGCCGGATTCCTTGCCACGTGCGCGGCCGGTCTCCCGCTACGCCACCAGGTCGCTGTCGGTGAGCCTGCTCAGGCTGGGGAGGGCCTGATGGCCAGCGCCGCCCGCGTGATCACCGCACAGACGATCGATAGTCGCCGGACGGCTACCAGCCGGGGACTCTTCCTGGCGCTGCTCGCAGTCCTGCTGCCGCTCGGGATTGTCTCGCTCGTGCTTCCGCCACCCGTCGTCCTGGCGATCCTCCCGCCGTCCGTGCTGATGTGCATCTGGATCTGGCGCAAGCCCATTCGCGGGCTCTACCTGATCCTGATTGGCGCCATGATGATCGAGATCCTGCCCCTGCAGTTCCCGGACTCGCTGACTGATCGCATTCCGCTGTTCCTAAACTTGAACAACTCGGGCATCCTGGGTTACTACTCGATCAACCCGGCCGAGATCCTGATGCTGACGGTGATCGCCATCTGGGTCGCCAGCACCGTCTCCGCCCGGACTTTCCGCCTCCCGGCGGGTCGGGTTGTCCGCCCCTACGCCATCTTCATGGCCGTGGTGCTCGGCGCCGAGGTCATCGGACTGCTCGCAGGTGGCGACTTCAAGCTCTCGCTGTGGGAGCTACGGCCCCAGGTCTATGGGTTCATCGCTTTCGTCCTCGCGGCGAGCCTGATCGTAGAGCGAGCCGACGTGCGCCGGCTCTCGGTGATTTTCTTCCTCGCCGTGGGGATCAAGGCGTTCCTCGCCTTCTACCGATATTACTTCACCCTCCACCGCGTGCTCGGTGGCTGGTTACGCGAATCGATCATGGCCCACGAAGAGTCATATTTCTGGGCAGTCTTCTTGATCGCCGTCCTGGCGGCGCTGATCTACTACCGCCGCCGGCGCCCACTGGTCCCGCTCCTACTCGCGTCACCGCTCGTCCTCTTCGTGTTGTATCAGAATCAGCGGCGCGCAGGAGAGTTCGCGTTCATCATCGGCGGAGCCGTCATCGTGCTCCTCGGAGTCGGATTTGAACCGGCCGCTCGCCGCCACCTCATTGCCGGCACGGTTACTGTCACGGTTGCGTTCGCGTTATTCACGGCCGTCTTCTGGGACCAGCAGCGAGGATTCGCGGCTGAGGTTGTGCGCCCAGTCCGCTCGCTCATTCAGCCGAGCCAGCGCGACTACCTATCGGACATCTATCGGACCGCCGAGAATGCCAACCTCCACCTGAGCTTCCAGTCCAGCCCGGTCGTTGGCATGGGGTTCGGGCGTCCGTTCCTGGTTGTCTTTCCACAGGCCAACATCGCCTACATCGATCCGCTCTGGAACATCATCCCGCATAACAATCTGCTCTGGATCGGCGTCCGCATGGGAGCAGTCGGCTTCATGGCGTTTTGGGCGCTTATCGGCATGGCGATCCTGGAGGGGACGCGGCAGCTTGCCGTTCGGCGGGACCCGCTGCTGCGGGCCGCAGCCGCCTTTGCCATCGGCGCCATCATCGCTGAGGTCGTGGTCGCGTCAGGTGATCTCCAGCTGGAAAACTACCGCAACATCCTCTTCTTCGGCGCGACCCTGGGCCTCCTGGACGCCCTCCCGAGGGTAGCCGATGCATAAGTTCGCGTTCGTTCTCGAGCAGACGCTTGGCCACGTCGCCCACGGACGCAACCTGGAACGGGCTCTGGCCGCCGAACCCCAGATCGCCCCGACCATTATCCGGTTGACCTACTCCGCCGGGTCCCAGTTTCGCCATGTACCGGGGCTGGGCAGCTGGTCGTTCCGCGCCAGCTGGACGGCTCGTTCCGCGCTCCGCCAGCGCCTCCGCCAGGACCGGCTCGACGGGCTGTTCATTCATACGCAGGTGGCGGCACTCCTGGCCGGGGATCTGATGCGCGAGGTGCCAACGGTCATCTCAGTCGATGCCACGCCGAAGAACTTCGACACGGAAGGTCCTGCGTACGGACACCGGCGCGGCATGGAGATGATCGAAGCGGCCAAGTCCCGCGTCAACCAGAACGCTTTTGGGCGCGCCCGTGCCATCGTGACCTGGTGTCATTGGGCGGCTGACTCGCTCATCCGCGATTACGGCGTGCCGGCGGAGCGGGTGCATGTGATCCGTCCTGGTGTCGATCTCGGTCTCTTCCAGGCGCCGCCGCACCGACCGGATGGGCTCCCGGTGCGCCTTCTATTCGTCGGCGGCGACTTCGTGCGGAAGGGTGGACTCGATCTTCTCGCGGCCCTTCCCCGGCTTGATGGCCGGGTGAAGGCCGACATCGTGACGGGCTCTGACGTGGGCACTGTCCCCGCGAACTGTCGGGTCCACCGGGGGCTTTCGCCTCAGTCCGAAGAGCTCATCGAGCTCTACCGGCAAGCCGATATCTTCGTGCTGCCAGCCCGCGGCGACTGTTTCCCCCAGGCCGTTGCCGAGGCACTGGCCTCTGGGCTTCCCGTCATCGCATCCCGGGTTGGCGCCATTCCCGAAATGGTGCGCGATGGCGAAAACGGCTACCTGGTACCGCCGGCGTCGCCACGAAACCTGGCGCAGGCGATCCAGGCCCAGGTCGACCATCCGGTCCTCCGAGCGGTGATGGGCCGGAACAGCCGGCAGCTGGCCGAGCAGGAGCATGACGCCAACCGCAACAACCGCTTCATCTTCCGGCTCATGGCCCGGCTCGCTGAGGCCAGCAGCCGAGAGCGGAGGTCCGCGTGAACGCGCCCATCCTGGTGACAGGCGGCGCCGGCTTCATCGGGTCTCATCTGGTCGACGCCCTGTTAGAGGCGGGCGAGTCGGTCGTTGTCTTCGACGACTTCAACGATTTCTACTCACCCAGGCAGAAGCGGGACAACCTCGATGCTGCTTGGGCGCATCGTCGCTTCCGACTGATCACCGGCGATATTCGGGATGGGACGGCGCTGGAGGACGCTGTGCGGACCCACCACGTCCGTCGGGTCGTCCACCTGGCGGCTCGCGCGGGCGTCCAGCCGTCACTCCGGGACCCGGTCCTCTATGCCGACGTCAACGTGACCGGGACCGCGGCCGTGCTCCAGGTGTGCGCCAGGAGCCGGGTCGAACAGGTTATCTTCGCGTCGTCATCTTCGGTCTACGGGGTGACCGCCGCCGTGCCGTTCACGGAGCAGGATGCGGCCGACCGGCCCATATCGCCATATGCCACGAGCAAGCGCGCCGGCGAGCTGCAGTGCTGGACCTTCCATCACCTGACGGCGATCCCCGTTACGTGCCTTCGCTTTTTCACCGCCTACGGTCCGCGAAACCGGCCAGACATGGCGGTCTACCGGTTTGCCCAGGCGATCCGCGACGGCCGGGACGTGGTTCTCTTCGGCCACGGCACCCGCCGGGACCTGACCTTCGTCGGCGATGTGGTCGGCGGCATCCTCGGCGCGCTCGAGCATCCGCAGCCCTTCCTGACCTGCAACCTGGGCCGCGGCCAGCCCGTCGCAGTCGCGGATGTGATCCAGGAGCTCACACGCCTGTTGAAGCGCCCGGCCGTGCTGCGCCAGGCTCCGCTGCCGCCGGGCGATGTGCCGGTCACGTGGGCGGATATTCGCGTAGCCCGGGAAGCCATCGGCTACAGGCCCAGCGTGGAACTCGCCGAGGGCCTCGAGCGGTTCGTCCGCTGGTTCGCTGACATTGGGCTGGAAGCCATGGTGGCCGGATGAGCCAACCTGTTCTGCGCTTCCCGCCGTCTGATGGCGGCGCGTGGCCGGCGCTTCGGACGGCGTGGCGGGCCCGACGCCGGGCCGCCCGTGAACCAGCGTCTCTGGTGCTCGCCCCCATCCGGGGGGGCGCCGCCGGGCTGCTCGGTCCTGACCAACGAGCCCGCCTGATCAGCCTGCTCACCGGCACGCCCGATGATGGAGCGAGCCGTCTCAGGAGCTGGTTGGAACGGAGGCAGGCACGGCAGTCGGCGCTGCTCGTCGCCCCCGACCGGAACACTGCGGTGGCCTTCGCCCTTCGCTGGGGGCTTGACCTCAGCCGTATTCGCGTGGTGGCGTCGCTCGACACCTTATCTGCCGAGCAGCTGACGCGCGACCTTACCCTCAGCGCGACCAAGGAGCCGGCGTGGCACTCAACGCGACGCGATTGATCCAGCGCGTGGCGTCCCGCACTGGGCGCTATCCGTTGAGCTACCGGGTGTGGGGATGGTGGCTATCCCGCCGCTTCACGCGAGCCGGTTGGTTGGCGTGCGCCAGCGGGTTCCCTAAACCGCGGGTGCGGAACCTTGGGGGGATCCTGGAAGCCGGCAACTGCCTGTTTTTCCCAGGCGTGCGGCTTGAGGTCGGCATCGGCGCCAGGCTCTCCATCGGAACCGGAACCTACCTGAATCGCAATACCGAAGTCATTGCCTGGCAGGAGGTGACCATCGGTCGCGACTGCATGATCGGATGGGATGTCCTGATCCTCGACACCGACCAGCACCCGATCCCCGGCCGGGGACTCGACAACCGTCCCGTTCGCATCGGCGATCGCGTTTGGATCGGCGCCCGCGCCTTGATCCTGAAGGGAGTCACCGTTGGTGACCGCGCCATCATCGGCGCCAGCGCGATCGTCACCCACGATGTGCCGGCCGGCGCAGTCGTCACCGGGCCGGCCGCCCGGGTCCGAGAGGGATGATGGCCGGCGAATCCTCGCCCTCGCCGTCCCTGGTTCTCGTCAAGGCGGCCCTCACCCGCCGGGCGCCGGATGCGCTGGCGTGGCTGCGGGCGCGATGGCAGCTCCGGCGCTGCACGTCGGTGGGGCCCTGGCCGCGAATTTGGGGTCATGTCCGCGTCTACAACGGCGGCCGGATCGTCCTGCACGATCGCATCCAGATCCGCGCCCTGCCCTGGCAGTGCGAGCTGGCGGCGATGCCAGGGGGAACGCTGGAGATCGGCGACGGAACATTCATCAATACCGGGGTCTCCATCTCCGCGTCGCGGTCGGTCCGCATCGGGCGCCGCTGCCAGATCGGGCCCCGCGTGCTGATCATGGACAACGATTTCCACACAGCCGGTGACCCGCTCCATCGGCCTGCATCGTATCCCGTAGTACTCGAGGATCGGGTGTGGGTGGGGGCGGCAGCCATCATCCTGAAAGGGGTCCGCATCGGGGAGGCGGCGTCCATCGGAGCCGGCAGCGTCGTCACGCGGGACGTTCCAGCCGGAGCGGTCGTGGCCGGAGTGCCCGCGCGGCCGATCAAGACCCGGGTGATCGGGGAGGCGTCATGGCACTGAGGACGGCCGCACCCACGACCTCGGCTACGCCGTCGCACGGCCGGCTCGGCCGCAACATCACGATGCTCGCCGGCAGCCAGGTCGTGACGTGGGGTCTCTCATTCCTCTGGACGGTGTTCGTTCCCCGGGCGTTGGGGCCGAAGGGGCTGGGCCAGCTGGTGGTCGCCACGTCCTTCAGTGCCATCCTGGGGATGGTCATCGGGCTGGGCACGTCCACGCTCATGGTCAAGGAGATCGCACGGGATCACGGACGCGCGCCGAGCCTCGTGGGAACCGCGATGGTCATCCGGCTGGGGCTGATCCTGCCGGCCATCGGCGTCCTGGGACTCTACCTGCAAGTCGCGAATTTCGGTCGCCAGCAGACGCTGGTTCTCTGCCTGGCCACAGCGTCCATGTTCCTCGGCCTCCTCAGCGGCGGGATCCAGTCCGCGTTCCAGGGGATCGAACGGATGGAGTACCTTGCCTATGGGCAGGTCCTGAGCGAGGTGGTCGTGACGGTGCTCGGCATCACCCTGGTGGTGCTCGGCTTCGGCGTGGTCACCCTGATGGCGCTGTGGGCAGCGATGGCGGCGATCGTGCTCGGCTTGAACCTCTGGTGGCGGCGAGGGTACTTCAACATCGACTGGCGAGTCGATGTATCCCTGATCCGGTTCCTCGTGATCAACAGTTGGCCCTACTGGATCACCGGATTAGTGCTCACCGTGTACATGTGGATCGATTCCCAGATGCTCTCCTTCATGACTCCGATCACCGTCGTGGGATGGTATGGTGTCCCGACCAAGCTCTTCGCAAACTTGCTTTTTGTCGCAGGGGTGCTCTCCACCGCCTGGCTCCCTCGATTCGTCGGCGCGTTCAAGGAGGGCCCCGAGCGGCTTCGCCTGGTGGCCAGGCCGGCGGTAGAACTGGTCCTGATCCTGAGCCTGCCGATCAGCGCCGGCGTCGCCCTGATCGCACCACGTCTGATCTGGGTGCTTTACGGGCCGGGCTTCGGTCCGGCGGTGCCTGTCCTTGTCGTGCTCGCGCTCTCCCTCCCCCCGACCTACCTGAACATGATCGTCAACCAGTTCTTGATTGCCGCCAACCGGCAGGTGGCCTGGACCAAGGTGATGGTGGTGATGACCATCCTGAATCCGGCGATCAACCTTGTCCTCATCCCCTACTTCCAGCACCGCTCCGGCAACGGGGCGATCGGAGCGGCCCTCAGCTTGCTGATCACCGAGGTCCTGATGGCCGGAGCGGCCCTGGTCCTCATGCGCGGGGTGCTCATCTCGACGTCCGCGCGCAAGTTGTTTCGGACGACTCTCGCCACGCTGGGCATGGCCGTCTGCGTCTGGTGGGTCCGCTACCGCTTCGGGCTGGCGTTACAGGTGCTCACCGGCGTGACCAGCTTCGCCCTCCTTGGGCTGGCCCTGCGGATCCTGACCGCCGAGGAGCGGGCGATGCTCCAGGACGTGGCTGGCCGCATCGGCCGGCGGCTAGGCCGGCGACGGATACCAGCATGACGCCGCTGTACGGTGACCCGCCCGGATTCAGCGTGATCATCCCAACGTACCAGCGGCGCGATTCGTTGCTGCGGGTCCTGGCGGGGCTGGCGGCGCAACTCTACCCGCGCACCCTGATCGACGTGCTTGTGGTTTGCGACGGCGGCACTGATGGGACCGCGGAGATGGTCCGGGCCCGGCCATACCCGTTTCCTGTCCGTGTCCTGCAGGAGCCGAACCAGGGTCCGGCCGCCGCGCGCAACCTCGGGCTCGCGCAGGCACGGGGGCCCTTCGTTCTGTTCCTGGACGACGACGTCGTCCCGACTCCCTGTCTCCTTGCCGAACATGCCCGGGCCCACGGCAACGCCAGGGACCTCGCCGTGATCGGACCGCTGCTCCCGCCCGTTGGCCTGCGCGCTCCCTGGATCCGGTACGAGACCCAGACCCTGGAAAAGCAGTACCAGGCGATGGAGGACGGGCGTTGGGCCCCATCGCCTCGCCAGTTCTACACCGGCAATGCCTCTGTCCGGTTGGAGCACCTCCGCCGGGCTGGCGGGTTTGACGCTGCTTTCCGGCGGGCCGAAGACGTGGAACTGGGCTTCCGGTTGCAGCGGCTGGGGGTCAAGTTCGTGTTCCACCGCCTGGCGGCAGCCACCCACATTGCCTCGCGGCCGTTCGCTGCCTGGCTGCGCAACGCCTATGAGTACGGCCAGGCCGACGTCGCCATGGCCCAGCTCAAGGGAGAAAGCCACATCCTCGAATCGGTGGCGCGTGAATTTCACTGGCGGCATCCTTATACGCGCCGGCTGGTTCGGTTCGGGCTGCGCCACCGCCGGATTGCCTCGCCACTGCCCGTGGTTGTCCGCCTGATGGCGCGGCTGGCCATGGCGACGGGTCGCTCCAGCATCGCCTATGGGCTCTGTAGCGGCATCTTCAACCTCTACTACTGGTATGGCCTGAGTGACCGGCTCGGCGCCGTTCAGGCGGTCGAAGCCCTCCTGGCGTCGCAGGCAGGCCTGGCCGCATCAATGCGGAGCGAGCGATTCCCGGTGAGGGTGCGGCCATGACCCGGCCGACGGTAGTCGTGTGCACCCGCGACCGCCCAGACTCCTGCCAGGCCGCTGTCGCCAGCGTGCTCGAGGCTCGGACCGAGCAATGCCAGATCATCGTGGTTGACCAGAGCCGCGACGAACGCACCCGCATGGCCCTCGAGGCGCTGACCTCCGACGCGGCGGTCCTCGTCTACGTCAAAAGCGCCCGGCGCGGGCTCTCGGCGGCCCGCAACGAGGCCGCCCGGGCGGCGATGGGAGACCTCCTGCTGTTTACGGATGACGACTGCCTGGTGGACCCCGATTGGGTCCGTGCCTGGTGCCGCGTGCTGCAGGATCCAGCGATCGGGATCGGCTTTGGAGCCGTCAGCAGCCCCCGCTGTGACATGACCACGGGCTATATCGCGGACTTTCACCTCTGCGACGGCACGTACGGCCGCGAGCTCTTTCTCCGTGGCGCGGGCCAGGTCGCCATGGGCGCCAACATGGCTCTCCGGCGTGAGCTGTGGGAACGGGTTGGTGGTTTCGACGAGGGCCTCGGGGCCGGCACCCGATTCCCGTCGGCGGAGGATCTCGACATGGCCTACCGAGTAGTCCGGGCCGGATTCCTGATCCGCCACACGGTGGAGGCTCGGGTGCGGCACCTGGGATATCGGTCCGGAGCGGGCGCCTCGACCCTGGTCCGCGGCTACGTCACCGGGATCGCGGCGGCGTACACGAAGCACGTGCGCTGCGGCGACCGGTTTGCAGCCCGGCTGCTGGCGCTGGAGACAGGTCGCCATTTCCTCGGTGTCTTGCGCCGTGCGGTGGAACGGACTCGGCCCCTGGGGGTTCGGAGCCTGCTGGCGTATCTCGTTGGGGCTGGCTCCTCGTGGACTCACTCGCTGGACGTGGAGCGACGCCTGTACCGACCGGAGGATCACAGCCATGCGGCCTGAGCCGGCCCTCTCAGTTGTCATCCCCACCTGGAATCGGGTCGATGACCTGGCGCGGACGCTCGACGTGCTGCGCCGGCATGCGGGACCACCCTTCGAAGTCATCGTGGTGGACAACGCTTCCACTGACCAAACGGTCGATCGGGTGCAGCGCTGCTACCCGGAGGTCCGACTCCTCTGCCTCCCCTGCAATCTGGGGCCCACCGGTGGACGAAACGTTGGCGTGGCGAACGCCAAGGCTCCCTACGTCGTCCTCCTCGACAGTGACGCCGAGCCGCGGTCGGGTGCGCTGGAGGCCATCTACCGACGGCTGGCCGCCGACCCGCGGCTGGGTGCCGTCAATGCGCTCCAGCTCGACGGCGCGACCGGGAAGCCCTGGTGGTGGTGGGGCGCGTATGGGTATCCGGAATCGGAGTTCCTCGACCAGGAATTCGATACAGCTTTCAAGCTCGAGGAGGGTGCAGCCGGCGTCCGGCGCGATGTCTACCTGGAGGTGGGCGGCTTCGACGAGCGCTTCTTCTGGGCCGTCGAAGGCCGGGACCTGGCCGCCCGGATTGTGGGCGCCGGCTACGCGATCCGTTACTGCCCCGAGGTCCAGTTCATCCATCGCGCTGACTCAAACCGGCCGGCCAGCAACCCCGTGTACCAGATGGATGGCCGGCTCTACTACGAGTTCCGCAACGAATTCTGGTACACGTGGAAATACTTTCCGACCGGCTGGGCGATGGCGAAGACAGTCCACAACCTGGGGATCAATTTTGTCACTGCGCTCCGGGAGCACTCAGTCCGGTCATACCTCCGGGGGTACCGCGACGGCGTCCGGGGACTGGGCTGGGTGCTGAAAGAACGCCAGCCGCTGCCCAAGCATCTCCTGTATCAAGTGGTGAGCCGATCCAGCCGGCGCTGGCTTGGCCGGGCAGCCCAGGATCGCGGCCACCTTGAAGAATCGATCCTATGAGCGCTCGCTATCGGCTGGTCTTCTTCATGCAGCAGGTCCTCGGCCACGTCACGCATTCCGCCAACTTGGAGAGTATCGTGCGCGCGGACCCTGAAGTCGAACCGGTCTGGGTCCCCATCACCTACTGGCAGGTCGGAGGCGTGATCGAACGGCTTCCCGTGGTCCCGCCGCACCTCAAAGGCTCAGTCCGGGCCGTGAAAGAGGTGTGGCGAATCCTGCTGCGGGAACGAGCGGACGGCATCGTGTTCAACACCTCCGCCCTGGCCACCTCGGTGACCTCCTGGATCAAAAGGGTCCCGACCGCGATCTCCCTCGACGTCACGCCGCGGCAGTTCGACCGGGAGGCCGCGTTCTTTGGGCATCGAGCGGATGGGGACACCCCCCTGGCTCGGTGGAAGCATCGGGTCAACTGCCGGGTCTTCGATCGCAGTGCCCTCCTGGTGCCCTGGTCGTCCTGGGTCAGAACATCGTTGGTGGAGGAATACCGGGTCGCGCCGGCCAAGATCGAGATCATTCCCCCGGGCGTCGATCTCGCTGGCTGGGACCGGGTGGAGCAGCCTCGGTCGGGCCTGCCGCAGGTGCTCTTCGTCGGAGGCGACTTCGCCAGGAAGGGCGGCGATTCTGTGGTGGAGTGGTTTCGGCAACGCGGCCGGGGTCTGTGCGAGCTGCGGATCGTGACGAGCGATCCGGCGGCCACGGCCCTGGAGGCTCCCGACATTCACGTGCATCGAGACCTCCGTCCCAACAGCCAGGCTCTCAGGCAGCTGTATTGGCGGAGCGACCTGTTGGTTTTACCGTCTCGCAGCGAACCGTTCGGGATCGCCTGCGTGGAGGCGCTCGCCGCGAGCCTGCCGACCGTCGTCACGGCGGTGGGCGGCCTGACCGACATCGTCGAGGACGGTGTCAATGGTTACGTCATTCCCCCCGGCGATGCCCAGGCGCTCGATGCCGCCCTCCAGGCGCTCCTCCGCTCGCCGGAACGCCGCCTCTCGATGGGTGCTGCCGGCCGCCGGATGGCCCTCGAACGCTTCGACGCGGAGCGAAACGGGCGGCGTTTCTTAGCCCTGATCAAGGCGGCGGTGGAGCGAGCCCGGTCGGGCTCCAGAGGACTCGCCGGAGAGGCGGCAGCCCGTGAGGCCTGAGTCGACGCCTGGAGACGGCTAATGAGCCTGCGCCCATCGATAGTCCTGCCCACCCGGGATCGCCCCGACTTGTGCCGCGACGCGGTCCGGAGCTTGCTGGTGGCTCGAACGACGGGGTGCGAGATCATCGTGGTGGACCAGAGCGCCGACGATCGTACCCGCCTGGCTCTGGGCGCGCTACCCGATGGTCTGGACCCGATCACGTACATTCGGAGTCCACGGCGAAGCGCCTCGGCCGCTCGGAATGAGGGGTGCCGCGTGGCAGCGGGCGAGGTCTTCCTGTTCACGGACGATGATTGCGTGGTCGACCCCGATTGGGGGCGCGCGTGGTGCCAGGAGTTGGAGCATGCGCCGAGGGTCGGGATCGCGTTCGGCACCGTGCGGGCGCCTCAGCCGACCCGGCCGACTCACGATGCTGGGCCCGGGCCTCCGCCTCCTGCGATGACCCCAGGAGTCTCATTCAGCTTCGATCCTGTTCGCGGCTACGTGGCGGGATTCACCCCATCGGTCGGGGAGCATGGTCTCGAGCTCTTCCGCCGCGGTCCAAGCTGGATCGGGATGGGTGCATCGATGGCGCTACGACGCGACGCCTGGGACACGGTCGGAGGCTTCGACGAAGGATTGGGGGCGGGCACCGGATTGCTGGCGGGCGAAGAAGTTGATCTCGCCTACCGGGTCGCACGTGCCGGATATCGCATCGGTCACTATGAGCTTGCCCCGGCCTGGCATCACGGGTTCCGGGCCGGGGCAACCGCCACGGCTCACATCCAAGGCTACATCGCTGGGACGGCGGCCCTGTACGCGAAGCACGTGCGGTGCGGAGACGGATTGGCCATGTGGCTCCTGGCGGCGGAGAGTTGGCGATACGGCCGAGACGTCCTCCGACAGACTCTCCGGCGCTCACGGCCACTGGGTCTCCGGAACCTGGTCGCACACGTGGAGGGGATCCGCTGCTCGTGGACGCGGCCGCTGGACGCTCGCCGCCGTCTCTACCCCCCTGAGGACCTGGCCCGCCGCTCTCCCGGACCGCGTCCGCGGATCTCTTCCGTCGAGTGGCAGCCCGGGAGGGAATCGCCATGACCCCGAGACCCGTGGTGATCCTGTGCACCCGCAACCGGCCGGAGTCATGCCGGCAAGCTCTCTTAAGCCTTCTGGCTGCCCGCCGGGTCGGATGTCAGATCATCGTGGTCGATCAGAGTGCCGACGAGCGTTCCCACTCGGCGCTGCGGCTCATCCCGGGGGCGCCAGAAGCGATTACGTACGTGCGCAGCCCCCGCCGGGGACTGTCAGCCGCGCGCAACGATGGGGTCAAACTGGCCGATGGTGACCTGCTCCTGTTCACCGACGACGATTGCCGGGTCGAGCC
>WNFB01003652.1_pt1 | contig 20543 bp, 18 predicted proteins | sample 5400501 | NCBI WGS metagenome assembly WNFB01 (sample SAMN13153341, study PRJNA577476) | soil metagenome | isolation source: 200 cm saprolite under Douglas fir tree site 2 hole 1 | place: USA:California | collected 2015-04-18 | reverse complement strand
ATAAACTGGCTAGTGGTGTTGGGTGCAACCGTTACATTCGTCGGCTCGATCCTTGGCGGCATCGCGAACTTTTCTCTCGCGACCGTGTCTAGTACCGCGAACTTCGACAGTATTCGATGGGTTTACCAAGTCGCGGGAGCCGGCAGCGTGGTCTTTGGTGTAGGACTCATGATGGCTCTTGTAGGGCTCGCCATGGGCAGCCATACCTAAAAAAGAGGAGGGGGCCGGGCCGCGAGGCCCGGCGTGAGGGCACAGGCGGCACTGGGTGGCAGCGCCGTGGGAGCAGCAGATGGCGGGAGACCAAGGGTGGATCCGCGAGCAACTCAATGAGTACGAAAACGCCGCCAACCATTACCAGATTGAAGACCCAAGCTCGAACCGCGGCCACTAGTACGAGATACCACCATGACGCCGCTTGACCGCGAAGGACGCCAACTGCTGCACTACGCAGCCATGGCGAACGATGCGGCGAAGGTCGCTGAGCGCCTCGCTGCCGGCGATGACCCCAATCTTGGGGACCGGATGGGCATGACCCCGCTGCATCTGGCCTGCCAGGAAGGGGCTACGGCAGCCGCAGCTCTTCTTCTCGATGCGGGGGCGAACGTCAACCAGCCCAACAATCAGGGCAACACGCCGCTCTTTGTTGCAGTGTTCAACTCACGAGGCCGCGGGGACCTGATTCGACTCCTCCGCTCAAAGGGCGCAAATCCGCTATACGTGAACAAAGCTGGGCAGACCCCGCTTGGCCTCGCGCGAATCATTGCCAACTACGACGTGGCCCAGTTCTTCTCGGACTTGCCATGAAATCGAGTACGACGACCGGCGGATTCCAACGACCGGCTGCGTGGCTGGGGAGGTAGCAGCTCGAGAATACCGCCCCTCCCGTTGTAGCGGACCCGGAGGGATTCGAACCCTCGACAGCCGGATTAGAAATCCGGTGCCCTATCCGTGCTAGGCGACGGGTCCAACTCGGGCACAGAGCGGCGTCCTAATAAACCATCGATGTGAGTCTTCCGATGACCCCTCGATCGACCAAGTTTTCGAATGCGGGCGCTTGTCAGCGCGCAATGAATCCTGGAACGCCTCCGAGAGTCTTGGCGGCTCGAACGCCGTTCACGACGGCCCGTGCCACCTCACGCACCGCGACGTGATGCAAAACGTCGAACGCCCTGTAGTCGATGATCGGTCCCTTCCTCGCTCGCGTTGCGAATCCGAGAAGCGTGTCCCCGTCGGTGGACATGTGCGCGGGCCGCACGGCGAGGGCGATTCCGTCATGGGCGAGCTCGACGAGTCGCGCGAGTTGTTCGTGATCGAGTGGCGCGTCCGTTCCGACGACGCCGATCGTGGTCCCGGATCGCGTCTTCGAACGTTTCAGGTATTCATCGGCGACGTCGTCCATCTCCCGATATCCGGTCCCGTCTCCGCGGAGGGTCCCCCCGACCGTGCGGTTCTCGAATGGATCGTACACGTTGCCCACGCAGTTCGTCACGACGATTGCGCCGACCGTCCACGGGCCGACTCGCGCCGCACTGCTCCCAAGTCCCCCTTTCGTCCCGCCCGATGGCCCGAAGAACGGCCCGACGGTGGCGCCCGTCCCGGCGCCGACGTTTCCTTGGGCAACGGCCTTGCTCGACGCATCGACGCACGCTTCGTATCCGAGGTCCGTGTAATCGAACCCTTCCGTGTCCGCGAACTCGAGGTCGTAGATGTTGGTCCCCATGATGGCGGGCATCTTCCCGCCGCCCTTGCGGGAAGCGAGTCGGTGCTCGAGGAGAAACCGGCGGATCCCACGTACGGCGTCGAAGCCGTACACATCGCCGCCGGTGAGGAGCAACGCATGGCGATCGATGAACGTCTTGCCGAGGTCCGAGGCCGCCGTATCGTACGTCCCCGGCCAGCCGCCGCGGGCGTCCGCGAAGGCCATGGCGGGCGGCTCGAGGAGCACGACGGTCGTACCGGTCCGCCGACGGGGATCGTGAGCGTGGCCGACCCGCACCCCTCGGATCGCGGTGAGCGTCGAGTTCGCGGCGATGGCCTCCACCCGGAACTTCGCCGGGACCGCCCGGGCCGTATTTAATGGATGTGTGAGCTCCACGGACCTTATCGGGTCAAGTCCGAGACGGAGAACGAAACCTCGTGAGCCGCGAGCTCCGGCACAACGAGACTCGAGGGGAGTTCCTCCGGGGCGAGGACGCCGGCACGGGGGAGTCGTTTCGTGTGAATCAACATGACGGCCGCAGCGGAGGCAGCCGCGGTCAGGAAGCGTTCGGCGGTCGTGCCCCGACGGCGGTTCGCCTCGCGATGCTCCATCGTGAGCGAAGCCCGTACGGCGGCATTTGTGCCGTCTTCCCTGGTCCCGTGCACCTCGACCACAATTCCGAGCGCTCCCGGAAGCGGCCCGATCAGCGTCGACGGCTCGGGGATCGCGGCCATGAACGCATCGCGGAAGGGAATCTGCGTCACGCCGACCTTCACCTTGCGGTCCGGCCTCAGGAGGCCCAACGCGTCGAATGCATGGATCGCACGCTCGAGCTCCGGGTTGATGTCGTGCTTGTAATCGACCCATCCGACCGGCTTGCCGAGGTGGGCGGGCAGCGTGAGGACCTCCTCGTGCCAGAACCAATGCACACGTCGCTTGCCGATCGGCGGCGGGAACTCGTAGTCCTCCTCCCCGCTCGCGGGTTTCTCTTCGCGGATGTCCTTCCCGTCCCAGACAATCGGTTTGGAGAGCGATGCACTAATGAACACCTCACGCGAGTACAGCGGGAACCCGTCCGTCGCTTTCTCTCCAGTGGCCGCCTTGCGGATCAAGATTCGGTCGACCTTGGTGAAACGGTCCGCGGCGACCCGCGCCATGACGTTGGAAATCCCAGGGTCCGACCCCATCGAAACGATCGCGCTGATTCCACGATCCCGCCAACTCGAGTCCAAGCCGAGTTGCTCCAGGACGCCGCGCTTCTCTCCGGCCAAGGGAGGGCTGTACCCCGCGCTATCGACGTAGCCGCATCCCGCCGCGAAGCACGCATTCATCACGCGAAGATTGTACTCCGGTAACGTTGCATTCACGACGACGTCCACGCCGGAGAGGATCCGGCGCAAGGCGTTCTCGTCTGTCACGTCCGCCTCGAGTGCGGTCAGCGAGGCGGTCTTGCCGAGGGATTGGAGGGCGCGGGAGCGGTCGCCCCGCTTGTCGACGATGACGATCTCATCCACACGGCGGTCGGCCGCGAGTTCGAGGGTGATGATCCTGCCGAGTCCGCCTGTCCCCAGGACCGCGGCCTTCACGCGCGCGTCGAAGCGGCTGGGGCGCCTTAGAGGTTTCGACCTGATTTCTCATCGGTTGCGTTCCTTCGGCTTGTTCACTTTTGAGTCGTCGGCGGTTCGGATGCGATTCGCTCGCGGCCGGCGTACACGTTGAATCGTTCCCCGCGGGCGAAGCCGACCAGGGTCATGCCGAACTCGTCCGCCAGGGTCACCGCCAGACTGGACGGAGCGCCGACCGCGACGACGATCGGGATGCCAGCCACCGCCGCTTTCTGCATGATCTCGAAGCTCGACCGACCGCTCACGGCGAGGATGTGATCGGAGAGGGGCACCCGGTCCGCGAGAAAGGCCTCTCCGATGACCTTGTCGACCGCGTTGTGTCTCCCGACGTCCTCTCGCACGCTCTGCAGGTTCCCGCGGGCATCGAAGAGGCCGGCAGCGTGCAGGCCTCCCGTTTCCGAGAAGAGCGCCTGTTCCTCGCGGAGCCGCTCCGGAATCGACCGAACCGCGTCGGGATCGATCCGCGGAACCCCGCTTCGAATTGGATGACGGGCCGCGACCCGAACCGCCTCGAGGGATGTCTTCCCGCAGACCCCGCACGAGGAGGTCATGTAGAAATGGCGGCTCAAGCGGTCCGCGCGAAACGCAACCTCAGGGCGCAAAGCCGCGCTCACGATGTTGTATTCCTGGACGATCCCCGGATCGGTGCAATACTCGATTCGCACGATGTCCCGCTTGTAGGCCACGATCCCTTCCGTGAGGAGGAACCCCGCGGCGAGTTCGAAATCGTGACCCGGGGTTCGCATCGTGACCGAAAGGGAGGTCGTCGCGCGCTCACCCGTCGTTCCCGTCTCGACTCGAATTTCCATCGGCTCCTCCGCGGCGAGAACGTCGGTCTCGTCCGAGGCGCGCTCGCCTCGAACCTTCCAAACGGTTGCGCGAGTCGTTGGACCCGGGCGCTTCACGCGCTCACCCGTGCCGCCGGTGCCACTTCGATTCGCACGAGTGCGTTATAGTCCGGCATCTCACACCGCGGATCGACAATCCCACGGCGGATCAAGACGTTGCCTTCCGGCCAATAGATTTGAACGTTCCGCGGACGGATCGGCGCGATGTGCACATGCCCCCGATACGAGCCAAGCTCGTTCGAGATGAGGACCTCGTCGCCGCCTGCCACGCCCAGCGCCTTCGCATCCTCGGCGGACATGAGGACGTCGCTGCGGCGTGCGCCGAGTAGGAAGTCGACCTCGCCATGGATCATCGAGTTGAACTGTTTCCCGCGGCGCGTGCTGAGCAAGAATTGTCCGGGTGGGATGTCCGCGTCGGGCAAGTTGACGATGGTGAACTGCGCTCGTCCGTCGGGCATCGGGAACGTCCCGCCCTCGCAGAGTCGCGGACCGCCATACTGGAACGCATCGCCTTTCGCCCGGAGTTTCTCGATTCCTTTGTAGGTCGGGATGGCCTTCGCGATCTCCTTGCGGATTGCCGGGGCGTCCTCGAAGTGGATCAGATGCGCCGAGTCGGGGAGTGCTCGCTCGGCGAGGTCCATGAAGATCTCCCACTCCGCTCGGCTCTCCCGGATCCGACGACCTGGGATCTCCGGAGAGAAGTAGATCCGACGTTCCGTCGACGTCTCCGTGCCCCCGCCGCGCTGCTCGTACCGGGTCTGGGCGGGAAACAACAAGACCGTCTCGGCCGGATCGACGAGCATCTGACTCGTGAGGACGAGATCCTGGTGGATCCGCAGCGGGATTCGTTCGAGGGCGGCGCGCACGTAGTCCGGCTCCGGGAGCGTCTCGAGGAAGTTGCCGCCCGCGAGGTAGAGGACGTCGAGACGGCGTTCGTGGGCCGCGTCGACCATCCCGACCGCGGTCATGCCGGCCATCGTCGGGGGTCGGAAGCCCCACAACTTCGCGAAGCGATCCGCGCTCTCGTCGTCGACCGGGAAGCCGAGGCCGTACGCCGCGGGTTGGGCCCCCATCTCGGAGCCCCCCTGGACGCCGCTGTGGCCCCGGATCGGCATCAGGCCGCACTTCTCTCGGCCGACGATCCCGCGCACCAGTCCGAGGTTCACGATCGCCTTGACATTGTCCACGCCGAACCGATGGTGGGTGATGCCCATGCTCCAGACGAAGATCGCGGTCTTGGCCTCGTGGTACATCCGAGCGAAGTCGAACATCCGATCCTTCGAGACGCCGGCCTGTCGCTCGAGCTCCTCCCAGGTTTGCGACAAGACTTCCACGCGGACCGGATAGAAGCCCGTCGTGTGCTTCTCGATGAAGTCCTCGTCGACCCAGCGGTTTTCGATCAGATGCCGGAGCACGCCGTTGATGAATGCGATGTCGCCGCCCGTGTGGATCGTGAAGAACTCGTCCGCGAAGCGCGTGCCGAACAGCGCGCTTCGGGGTACGGAGGGCACCCAGTAGCGTTCGAGCCCCGGTTCCCGCATCGGATTTACGACCGCGACCTTCGTGCCCTGGTCCTTCGCGTAATAGAGGTATTTCATCGTCACCGGCTGGTTGTTCGGGACGTCGGACCCGAAGAAGACGATCAGGTCGCTCCCGATCCAGTCCGAGTACGAGCAGGTGGAGGCCGCGACGCCGATGGTTTCCTTGAGAGCGGTCGTGCTCGGCGAATGACACGGCCGGCTCGAGTTGTCGATGTGGTTCGTGCCGAGGAACCGCGCCACTTTGTTGGCCATGTAATACGATTCGTTCGTCATCCCGCGGGACGTGATGAAGAACGCGAGCCGGTCCGGGCTCGTCGCCCGGATCTGTCGCGCCGCAAATTGGAGCGCGTCGTCCCACGAGATCCGTCGGAACCCTGGGTCCCCTCGATGGCGGATCATCGGGTAGGGGAGCCGGCCGAGTTCCCGAAGCTCCTTCGAGGACTTCGACCGCAACGCTTTCACGTCCACGAGACGCCGGATGCGGAGGCGTCCCATTGTGTTCAGCGGGAGGAGATCGAGTCGGACGGTGCAGAGATGGATCCCTTCCATCGTGAAGTCGCGGAGGCCCGTGGTCCCGAGGGCACAACCGTCGCAGACGCCATCGCGGAGAATGCGCCACGTGAAGATCGGCCGGCGCTTGTTGTTCCAGGCGGAACGGAAGACTTCGCGGTAGTTATGGGGCTTCGTGAAGCCGAGTCCGAATGGGACCGCGCTCACGCGCCGGACGCCTTTCCGCCGCACGCGGGAGGCCACGTCCCGAGGATGCGTCGACGGCTTATCTTTTTGTCTCCGTCCTGCGGGAATCTCGCGAGCGGTCGATCCCACCCGGACCTTCGTCGCGGAATCCGCCCTTTGGATCGCAATGAAAAGGGTTCTCTCGTCTCCGGTGAAGCGTTAAATAGCCTGCTCATGCTCCGCGCACACGGAAGTCGAGACGTGCAGGAGACCCGTGGAATGGGCGACGCGTCCGGTGGTTCGGTCGAGGTGTATGTGCCCTATCCGCTCCGGGGACTCACGAACGGAATCGGAACGGTCGAACTCCACGCGGCCGACTTGGCACAGGCGATCGCCGAGTTGAATCGTCGATTCCCCGGGCTCGGGTATCGGATCCTGGACGACCAGGGACGACTCCGGCGATTCGTGAATGCGTTCGTCAATGATGAGCCCGTGTCGCATCTCAGTCCCAATGACGTCCCGCTGCGCGCCGGCGACGTCGTGACGATCCTTCCCTCGGTAGCTGGTGGTTGAACGGCGGCGGTCAAGAAAGGCGATACGTTGGTGCTCGTCGGCACTCGAAAAGGCTTGTTCCTCTTCCACTCGCGGGATCGGAAGCGGTGGTCGTCGCGGGGTCCGTACTTCGAAGGCGACACGATCCGTCACGCGATTTTGGATCCGGACGACGGGAAGACCGTGTTCGCGGGGGTGACGAGCGAGCACTGGGGTCCCGTCGTGGCTCGGAGCACGGACTTTGGCGGAAAGTGGACCATCCCGAAGGAAGGCCCGCGGTTCTCGAAGGAATCGGGGATCAGTGTGACGAAACTGTGGCAACTCCAAAAAGGGCCCGAGGACGACCTGTACGTTGGCGTCGAACCGGCGGGACTGTTCCGGAGCGAGGACGATGGCGCCACGTGGTCGTCCGACGACGGGTTGAACTACCGCGCCGGCCGCGACAAGTGGGAAGCTGGGGGCGGCGGTCTGTGCCTTCACACAATCCTCCCGTACCCCGGCGATTCCAAGCGCATGCTGGTCGGCATCTCGGCCGCGGGGATCTTCGCGACGAAGGACGCGGGCGATACCTGGTCGATGTACGATGCCGGAATTCGGTGGTACGGGAAGCAGAAGGTCTACGACCGGGAGGATCTCAGCACCTGCGTCCACAAGATGGTCCGGGACCCCCAGGACCCTGCGATCGTATACCAGCAGAACCACGCCGGCATGTACCGGCGCACGAGGGGAGACCCCGCGTGGAAGATCATTGAGAATGGCTTGCCTATTTCCAAGAGCACGGGCGGCGCCTTCGGGTTCCCGATTGCGGCGCATCCCCACGATCGCGCGACCGCGTATGCAGTGCCTTTGGTGGGCGACTACAACCGCGTGACGCCGGGCGGGGCGATGGCCGTGACCCGGACGACGGATGGCGGCAAGCATTGGACCAAGATGACGAAGGGGCTTCCACAGCGGGATGCTTGGTTCACCGTCCTGCGAGAGGGACTTCGCACGGATTCGAATGATCCAGCGGGAGTATACGTCGGCACGACGACGGGCCAGGTGTACAACTCTCGCGACGACGGCAATTCATGGCAGCTGATGGCCGACCACCTGCCGCAGGTCCAGAGTGTCGAAGCCAGTATCGTCGGCGGTCGGTGACCAGCGCCGTCGACGGCTCTTTTGAACGCGACGGCCATTCCGGGATCCGTGGACACGGCGCTGATTCTCGCGGGCGGATCGTCTCGGCGTTTCGGCCGGCCCAAGGCCTTGGAGGTCGTCGCGGGGACGACCATCGTTGAGAGGGTGGTCGAAGCCGTCGCTCCCTTTGCCGGCGAGGTCGTCGTCTCGATTGCCGAGGCACCGCTGGCGGAAACCTTGCGGCGTTTGCTTCCGACTGCGGCGTTCGTGATCGATCGTCGGAGGGGGAAGGGCCCGATCGAGGGATTCATCCGGGGAATCGAGGTGGCCCGCGGCGAACGGCTTCTGGTCGCGCCCTGTGACGCACCGCTCCTTCAGCCCGAATTGTACCGTCTCCTCCTCGCATCCCTCGGCGCGCACGACGCCGCCGTCCCCAAGCTCGACGTCTTCGATCCGGTCCGAGCGGTCTATCGTACCGCGGCCCTTCGTCGCATCCTTTCAGGTCCGAAGGTGGACTTGCCCTCGCCGTCTTCCCTGGTTGATCGGCTCGACGCCGTGCTCGTCCTGGAAGATCAGTTGCGCACGGTCGATCCGCAACTGGACTCCTTCCTCGATGTGAACGAAGCGTCGGACCTCGAGGTGGTAGTCGCTCGCATCAGCTCAATTTCACGTTCCGCGTGATCGGTGTTACGGTCTCGACGTACCCCTTCGGTTCCGTGTTCGCCAAGAGGTCGCGGAGGAGTTTGTTTCGCTCCTTCTCGGGCAAGCGATCGAGGAACTTCCGCTTCTTGCCGGTCTTCTCCCACTCGCGGAATTCCTCTTGCTTCGACACATACAGCGACTTGACCGTGTTCTGGACGAACTGCGTCCCGCCCACGCCGAGCTTGTCGGCGTCGTAGTCGCGTTGCACGAACTCGATGAAGAACCATTCGTCGTCGAAGAGCTCTCGCGTGAATGCCTGGAGCAGCGGCCCAAACGAATCCTTGTCCTTGTAGATCGGCGTCAAGAACTCCGCGCCCTTCGATTCCAGATATGACTTCAACTTCTCGATGTCGGTCGTCCGGAGAGCGAGGTGCTGCATATACGTCTGCGCATCCTTCTGCGGCTTCCCCGCGAAACCGTACGCGAACGGCGCCTGCGCATGGGAGACTTCGTTCGGCGCGCTCATCCCGAGCACCACCGCGAGCCGCTCGCCGGTCAGGGGATTCAAGCACGCGAACGTCGCCATCGCAGTCTTCTCTTCGCCGACCCGTTCCGTCTCATACACGGGCGAGTATCCGCTGTTCAGCAGGAAGTCCCGAAGCGCCCGGTACGTGTTGGTATCTCGACACAGGACCGTCTTGTGGTCCACTTTGAGTTTCAGGAACCCGGGAAGGGCCGCCATTCGCACACCGGCTGCGAATCGAAATGTGGGACGATAACCCTTTCGTGGCACGCCATCTCACGGGATGCGCGAGAGGCGGTTTTCAGGCGGCCGCAATCGAGTTCTCGAGGACCCCGATTCCCTCGATCTCGATTTCGATGCGATCGCCGGGCTTGAGGTAGCGGGCTCGGTCGCCTCGTTCCAGCTCGCAACCGCCGGGGATCGTCCCGCTGCCCCACACCTCACCCGCATGGATGGGCTGGAACCGGGAGAGGAACTCGAGCATCTCCGGGAACGACCAGAGGGCTCGCTGGCCCTCGCGGACCCACGGGTTCTCATGGACAAGGGCGCGGTACCGATCGCGAAGCCGTTCCTCGTTGTTCACGCGCACGACGATCGCTTGGTCCCGCAGCTCTCCGAACTCGTCCCGGGTCACGATGCACGGCCCGAGGGCGTTCGCCCAATCCTTCCCGGGAGCAGGCCCCATGCCGGTGCGGCTCGCCGTCGCCTGGAGGTCCCGGGCCGAGAAATCGTTGAAGATCGTGACACCGAAGAGATGGGCGTTGGCTTGCGCCGCGTCGATGTCCCGCCCGCCCTCACCGAGGACGAAGCCGATCTCCGCCTCGTAATCCATCTTGGCCGAAGGGACGAGCCGCGGAGTCCGACCCTCGAACGTCTCGAAGCGCATCGGAGGGATGGCCTCCTTCGTCCCCACGACGTTCAATGGATTGCCGTTGTAGTACGCAGGCAGCGCGTCCCACTCGGGCGGGATCTGTGCCCACGCCGCCGCCCTCGTGCGCGCGACGTGGGCCCGAAACGCGAGGAAGTCTCGCAGCAGCCGCGGAGCGATTGGCGAAAGGATCCGCACATCACCCGGTCGAAACGCCCACAGCGGGGCGTCAGACTCGATCTTGTCGGCCTCGCCGAGCACCCGGAGCGCGCGGTCCCATACGTCGCCTTTCAACCCGGGGCACGCATCGATGAACGCAAGCATGTCCGCCGGGATGACGGAATCCACCGCGGAGAGGTCGACGATTTTTTCCCAGTGGTCCCATCGGCCGAGGACCGCGCCCAGGCGGGGAGACCCTCCCGCCGTCGAGAATCGCACGAGCCTCATGCGAGCCTCCGCGCCCCTCGGAGTCCGAATCGAATCCGAACCTGCGGGAGGGCCACAGTCTCACCTCGGTTCAGGCGGAGGGCGATTCCCAGCCTTCGCCCGCGGGTTGGGCCCTCTGGACGTTCTCGGACCAGCTCAGGACGTACTCCGGATCGCGGTACGCGAAGCCTTGCGTCGTGATCCGCATGCTCTCGAAGTACGTGTCGAGCATGACCGCGAGGCGCGACTGCACCTTTCCCCGGGCCGCGAGGGACCGCTGGGCTGCGTTCCCCTGGGGACTGTGCGGTGTCGATCCGGGATGGAATGTGAACGAGCCTTCCTCGATGACGCCTTCGCGGGCGCCGTAGAAGGCGTTGCAGAAGAACATCAACTCGTCCGAATCGACGTTGAAGTGCGCATACGGGGCCGGGACCTCCCGCGGATGCCAACCGGCCATCACGGGGACGAACGAGCAGAGGGAGAAGCCGCTGTGCGGGACGTTCCCTGATTGGAATGTCTGGTGCATCGGAGGGGCCGTGTGGATCTCCCGCGCAATGCCGTGATGGCTCTTGATGTCGAAGACGAACGGGTACAGGGCTCCTTCCCACCCGGCCAGATCGAACGGGTGGTGGCCCAGGGTGATCCGTGTAATCTTCCCGCCGCCATGCTTCACGTCGATCGGGAATTCCCCTCGTTGATCCGTGAATGGCGGCAAGTCTGGTGTCTCAATTTCCGTCTCGACGACGGGCGACATTAGCGTGGCTTGACCCTCCTTATTCAAGTAGTGCGGCGCGAACGTGATCGGGTAGATCGACTCCACCAGGAGGAACCACGCTTTCGGCGAGGTGAGGTCGATTCGGTACGTCGTCCCCTTCGGGATCGCGACGTAGACGTCTTTGCGAAACTTCAGGTCTCCGTACTCGGAGCGCACGACGCCCTCGCCATCCTGGACGAAGTACACCTCGTGTCGCTCTCCGTTTCGAAAGAACGTGTCCTTCGGCATCGACTCGATCGGCTTCGAGACGGAGATCGACGTGCGAGGCCCGTGGACGATGGGCTTTCGCGAGGAGAGGGCATTTCCCTCAAACGGAATCCGTCCGGTGAAGATGTGGTACGGTTGGAGCACGTCCGCTTCAGGCGGGAACTCCGGCACGAGATCGAAACGCCCCTTCGTCGGGGCCTTCACCTGTTCCGTCGGATAGAAGCGCACATGGAGCTTCCGCGACCACGCTCCGCTGAAGCCGTACGACCCATGGATTTCTTCCCGGGCGAGGACGTTCGGGATCGCGTAGAACTCGGTGTGGGGGGTCGACGGCACGGTGCCCTTCCGGACGATCATCGCCATCGAGGCCTCCTCCGCCCGCGGAGATAACGGCGCCTCGTCTTAAACCCGCGGGGCTCACGCACGCCGGCGCGATTGCGCGTATCGGATGCCGCCTCCCGCGAGGAGGACTTCCCGCTGGTAGGGCCGTAACTCGACGCGGACCGCGGTCTTCGTGCCGCGCGTGAGATTTTCCAAGACGGCATCACCGCGTCCGCGAATCGCCGCGAGCAGATTCGTGATCCTGAGGCGGTCCCCTTGCTGGATTTCGTTGTAGCCCTTCGGGTCCGCGAACGTGACGGGAGGGATGCCCGAATTCACTAGGTTGTCCATGTGGATTCGCGCGAACCCTTTCGCGAGCACGAGGTGCACGCCCAAGAACATCGGTGCGACCGCGGCGTGCTCCCGCGAGGAACCTTGGCCGTAGTTCTCCCCGGCGACGATGAATCCGCCGCCGGCCTTCTTCGCGCGTTCCGGAAACGTCGGGTCCACGTATTCGAAGACGTGCTCCGCGATCGCGGGAATGTTCGACCGCAACGGAAGGATCTTCGCCCCCGCGGGCATGATATGGTCCGTCGAGATGTTGTCGCCGAGACGGATGAGGACCTCGCCCTCGATCGCGTCTTTCGGCGGCGCGGCGACGGGCAGCGGCGCGATGTTCGGGCCGCGAGCAATCTGGACCGCGGTTCGGTCTTTGGGAGCCCACTCGAAACCCGAGGTGTCGACCGGATATTTCGTCGGCTCCTTCAGGGCCGGATACTTGCCGAGCTCCCGTGGATCCGTGATGACTCCGCGAACCGCCGTCGCTGCCGCGGTCTCGGGGCTGCACAGGTAGACGAGGTCGTCCGCGGTCCCGCTCCGTCCCTCGAAGTTGCGGTTGAACGTGCGGACCGAGGGTCCTTTCGTCGGCGGTGCGAATCCCATGCCGATGCACGGGCCGCACGCCACCTCAAGTTCGCGGACGCCGGCTTTGATGAGTTTCGTCATGAGGCCGCTCGTCAGCATCAGGAGCAGGGTCTGCCGTGAACCCGGGGAGACGGCCATCGCGATCCCGGGGGCGACGTGCTTCCCATCCAAGGCATGGGCGACGACGCCGAGGTCCCGAAACGACGAGTTCACGCTGCTCCCGACGGCCACCTGGGCGACCTCGGTCCCGGAGACCTCGCTGACGGGCTTGACGTTGTCCGGACTCGATGGACATGCGATCAGCGGTTCCAGCGTGCCGAGGTCGATGTCAACCGTGTCGTCGTAACGGGCGTCGTCGTCCGCTTCGAGCAGCTTGAAATCTTTCCCTCGGGCCTGGGCGGTGAGGAACTGTTTCGTCAGCCCATCGGCCGGGAACACGGAACCCGTCGCGCCGAGCTCCGTCCCCATATTCGCGATCGTCCCCCGGGAGGGGACGCTCAACTCTTTCAACGAGGGACCCGCGTACTCGAGGACCTTGTTCTTCGCCCACTTCACATCGAAGCGGTTCAGGAGCTCCAAGATCACGTCCTTCGCGCTCACCCAGAAGCCACCCGCACCGATCGCGAGCATGCCGCAGGCGCCCGCATGCGGCGTGTGGGAGTCACAGCCGAGCATCGTCTCCCCCGGAATGTCGAACCGCTCCATGTGGGCCCAGTGGCTAATGCCGTTTCCGGGTCCCGAGAAGATCGCCCCGTATCGCTGGCACACACTCCGTAAGAACCGGTGGTCATCCGCGTTCTCGTATCCGGTCTGAAGGATGTTGTGGTCCACGTACTGCGTCGCCTGCCGGATCGCGACGGCGTCCTGTCCCATCTGCTCGAACTCCAGCCACGCGAGCGTACCCGTCGCATCTTGGAGGAGCGCCTGATCCATCCGGAGCGCGATCTCGTCGCCAGGATTCATCCGGCCGTCGGCGAGATGAGAACGGATGAGTTTGCGGGTGAGGTTTTCCCCCATAGAAACAGCTCCGGCGCGTGGTGAGACCCTCGTACCCTATCAAGGTTGATGCGTACGAACCGTGACAGATTCCGATGTTACCCTTAAACCAGGTTGATTCAGCGGCGCTTTGACATCTCATTGTGGGCAGCGTTATTTAGCCCGAGTCACTTCGACCGCGCGAGGGCGGATGGCGAAGTACTTCGTCACGGGGGCCACCGGCTTCATCGGCGGTCGCGTCACCCGGCAGCTGGTCGATGCCGGCCACGAGGTTGTTGCGATCGCGCGGAACCCGGAACGCGCGAAGGACCTGGTCTCGCTCGGGGTCGATATCCGTCCGGGAGACATCACGGATCCGGATTCGCTGCGCGGCCCGATGGCCGGCGTCGATGGCGTGTTCCACATCGCGGGCTGGTACAAGATTGGCTCGAAGGATCGCGCGGCGGGCGAGCGGATTAACGTCGTGGGTACCCGGAACGTGTTGACCGCCATGAGGGAGCTCGGCATTCCGAAAGGGGTCTACACGAGCACGCTCGCGGTGTTTTCCGACACGCACGGTCAGCTGGTGGACGAGACCTATCGGAGCGCCGGTCCATGGCTGACGGAGTACGACCGAACGAAGTGGGTTGCCCACTACGAAGTTGCGGAACCGATGATGCGCGCGGGCCTCCCCTTGGTCATCGTCCAGCCGGGAGTCAACTACGGTCCGGGAGACACGAGCGAGATCCGGCCCTTGATTGTGCGATATCTGCAGCGCAAGCTGCGAGCCCTTCCGAAACAAACAGCGTATTGCTGGGCGCACGTCGACGACACGGCACGTGGCCACCTCCTCGCGATGGAGAAAGGAGCGGTCGGGCAGGCGTACATCATCGCGGGGTGGCCTCACACGCTGATCGACGCGTTCGACTTGGCCGAGCGGATCACCGGGATTCCAGCGCCCCGGTTCCATGCATCGCCCGGTCTGCTCCGCGCGATAGCTGCGATCTCTCGCTCCGAGAGGCTTCGAGTCGCCGCCGGCGTGACGTATCTTGGGAGCAACGCAAAAGCACGAAGCGAGCTGGGATTCGTGCCGCGGCCTCTCGAGGAAGGTCTTCGCGAAACACTTCAACATGAGATGCGGTTGCTCGGCATCAGCTCAACGGCGAGCTGATCGGTCCGCGTGAGGAATCCCTCAAATAAATGATGCGCGTTGGCGGCGCAATTCTCAGGAGGAAACGAGATGCCGTACAACGATGGTCAGAGCACTTTGTTCTTCGGACCCTGGTACCGGAAGTCTCCGTTCTTCGAGGCCACCCAGCGCGCGGGCGCGAAGGCGTACGACATCTACAATCACATGTACCTCCCCGGCCTCTACACCGATCCGTTCGAGGAATACTGGCATCTGATCAACCATGTGACCTTGTGGGACGTGAGCGTCGAGCGCCAGGTCGAGATTAGCGGCAAGGACGGTGCGAAGTTCGCGGAGCTCATCACGCCGCGGAACCTGACGAAATGCGACGTCGGCCAGGGCAAGTATGTGGTCATCACCGACGAAAACGGCGGGATGATCAACGACCCCGTACTGATTCGCCTGGAGAAAAACCGGTTCTGGTTGAGCCTGGCGAATTCGGACACCCTGCTGTGGGCGAAAGGGGTCGCCGTCAATTCCGGGATGGACGTGGACATTTCGGAGCCAGACGTTTCGCCGCTCCAGGTCCAGGGACCGGATTCAAAGAACGTCTTGAAGGATCTCGTCGGTCCCGCGGTCCTCGACCTCGGCTACTACTATTTCATGAGCACCAAGATCGACGGCATTCCGGTCGTCGTCACGCGGACCGGTTGGACGGCCGAGGTCGGCTACGAGGTGTATCTGACGGACGGCCGTCGAGGCGTCGAGCTCTGGGACCGAATCATGGAGGCCGGGAAGAAATACGATATCCGCCCAATTGCACCCTCGGAGATTCGGCGGATCGAAGGGGGCATCCTGAACTACGGGTCCGACATGACGCTCGAAAACAACCCCTACGAAGTGGGCCTGGGCTGGCTGGTCGATCTCGGCAAGAAAGCGGACTTCATCGGGAAGAAGGCGCTCACGAAGATCAAGAAAGAGGGCGTGAAACGGAAGCTGGTCGGCATCGAGATCCCAGGTCCCCAGATCCATGCGTGGGCCACCGAGTTCTGGGACGTGAAGAAGGATGGAAAGAAGGTCGGCCATCTGACGGCCCTCACCTACTCTCCCCGCCTCGAGAAGAACATCGCGTACGCTTGGGTCCCGATCCGATTGGCCAAGCTCGGGACGCGGCTCACGATCGCGACTTCTGCGGGGGAGCGCGACGCCATCGTCGTCAAGAAGCCGTTCGTCGATCCGAAGAAGTCGATCCCGAAATCGTAGCGCGCGAACGGCCCTCGCACCGGTTCGAGGTCACTTCGATCGAAGGACAGGTCGCGTCAAGCAGGTCGCGCCGCCTTCGGCCTTGAGGGAGATTTCCTTCCCGCGATACGTCCGGACGCGACACCCGGAGGCCTCGAGACGCTTCCGGGTGATCGGGTTTCCTTCGAGGACGATGCAATCGCGAGGCCCGACCGCGAGCACGTTCGGCGCCATCGTGTTGAACTCCTCGTCCGGGACCTCCACGAATTCGAACCCGTGCTCACGGAGGGATTTCCAGAATGGGACCGGGAAGAGCCGCGGGTAGATTACCGCGAGGTCGTCATCGATGACGCTGATGAGGGACATCAGGTGGAGGCACGTGTCCGGGCCTTGGAAATACGGCAACGGGACGGCCTCCACCGCGACGCCGATGCCTGTCATGGTCTCCCGGATCTGGCTCAGGCCGCCGGCGTTCGTTCGGAATCCTTGGCCTACCGCCAACAAGTCGTGATTCACCCAGAGGAGATCGCCGCCCTCCGCCGTCGCATCGCCGTGGAGCCGCGCGAGGATCGGCACGTGAAGCGCCTGAAACGTTCGGGCCATCGATTCCTCTTCGCCTCGCCGGAGTTTCTTTCCCATCCCGAGGATGACCGCCCCGCGGTCGGTGACGATGGCGGGATCGTGCACGAAGATCGAATCCGCCTTCCCCGGCTGCGGGTCCTCGTGATATCGGACGTCGACCCTGGATTGCTTCAACATGTCGATGAGCCGGCCGTGCTCTCTCTGAGCCGCAACGAGGTTGGGTTTCGCGGTGTACCCCCATTGCTTCGGGTCGGCCGCGCCGAATGCCTCGTCGGGTCGCCGCACGAGAACCGTGCGGAGCGGATCCGACATGCTCTGGCTTCCATAGTTCCGCGTCAGGCTGGTCCTCCGAGTTTGGAACGGGTCCCGCCTTCTTACTGTTTCCCTCGGCTCGCGGAAAGCTATCGTCGCCAGGAGGCCATTCATCGATCCGAAGAAGGAAACGCCGAAGGGCGTGATTCCACATTGGACGCGCGATTGATTCCGCGCCTCGCCAAAACGCTCATCTAGCTTTCCAGCTTCCGGGTCCCAAAATCAGGAGGTGGTATGATCCCCGGCCACGTGCGCGACGGCGTGATGACGCAAGCGACGAACGACTACGCGGGTCCGATCCTCCCGGGATTCCGGGAGACGGCATGGATCCAGAAATCGCCCTACTTCTATCGCGCCGCGAAGCACGGCGTTCGGGCGTACGACCTCTACAATCACATGCTCATGCCGGGCCTCTACACGGACCCCGTCGAAGAGTACTGGCATCTCGTGAACCACGTGACCCTGTGGGACGTCGGCGTGGAACGGCAAGTCGAGATCGACGGCCCGGACGGATTCGAGTTCATGCAAATGCTGACGCCGCGCGACATGGAGAAATGCGCGGTCGGGGAGTGCAAGTATGTGCTCCTCACGACTCCGGACGGCGGGATCATCAACGACCCGGTCCTCCTCCGCCTCGGGGAGGACCACTTCTGGCTCTCGCTCTCCGATTGGGACGTGCTCTTCTGGTGCAAAGGCGTCGCCGTGAACGCCGGACTCGATGTCATCGTGCGGGAGCCGGACGTCTCCCCGCTCCAGTTGCAGGGTCCGAAATCGAAGGATGTGATGGTGGACTTGTTCGGCGAGGAGATCCTCGACCTCGAGTACTACCACCTGAGGGAGACGCAGTTGGATGGCATCCCCCTCGTCATCACGCGGACGGGTTGGAGTGCCGAACGGGGTTACGAGCTATATTTGCGCGACGCGCGGCTCGGCGAGAAGCTCTGGGATGCGGTCATGGGCGCGGGGGCCAAGTACGACATCCGGCCGGTCGCCCCGTCCGAGATCCGGCGGATCGAGGCGGGAATCCTGAACTACAGTTCGGACATCATGCTCGACAACAATCCGTACGAGGTGGGCCTCGGCTGGACCGTGGACGAGGACAAGCGGTCGGACTACCTCGGGAAGGCCGCGCTCGCTCGGATGAAGAAGGAGGGCCTCAAGCGCAAGCTCGTCGGTGTCGAGGTCGAAGGCGCCCCCCTCGGGGCCTGGATCCCGGATTACTGGGACGTCCACGCGGACGGTCGGAAGGTCGGCCACGTCACCTCGCTGACGTACTCGCCGCGGCTCGAGAAGAACATCGGGTATGCGCTCCTCGGCATCGACCACTCGAAGATCGGGACCCGGTTGCGGGTGTCGACGTCGAAGGGGACCCGAGCCGCCATCGTCGTGAAGAAGCCCTTCGTCGACCCGAAGAAGGACATTCCGAAGTCGTGATGGTCCCCGGTCAAGGTTGAAGTAGCGCGCGTGCCGTCGGCTCCGGGATGGCCTTCACCCTCGGATCCCGCGTCACCCTCCACGACGGGAACACGATGCCAGTCCTCGGCCTCGGTATGTGGCAGGCCGGCTCGGGCAAGCAGACCCGCAAGGCGGTCGCGACCGCCCTCGAGATCGGATACCGTCTGTTCGATACCGCGAAATTGTATGGGAACGAGAGCGACCTCGGAACCGCGATTCGGGAGAGCGGGATCCCACGCGAAGAGATCTTCGTCACGACGAAGCTCTGGAACAACGACCAGGGGTACGAATCCGGGCTGCGGGCGTTCGAGAAGAGCCGCCGCGAGCTCGGTCTCGATTACGTTGACTTGTACCTTATCCACTGGCCCGTGCCAGGTCTGAGACAGGAGTCGTGGAAGGCGCTCCTCAAGATCCGTGACGAGGGACTCGCCCGGTCGATCGGGGTGAGCAACTACACGATCCGACACCTGGAGGAACTGCTCCGCGCGACCCCGGCACCGCCCGCCGTGAACCAAGTCGAGTTCCATCCCTTCCTCTATCAGAAGGGATTGCTGGAATTCTGCGTCAGCAAGAAGATTCAATTGGAAGCATACAGCCCCCTCACCCGCGGTCATCGACTCGATCATCCGGTCATCGCCCAGATCGCGGCCAGGCACGGTCGGACGCCGGCCCAGGTCCTCATTCGTTGGAGCCTGCAACATGGGCTCGTCGTCATTCCAAAGTCAATCCGTCCGGAGCGGATTCGAGAGAACGCGGCCGTCTTCGACTTCGAGCTGAACGCCGATGACATGAAGCGACTCGATTCGCTCGACGAGAGCTCGCACGTGGCCTGGGACCCCGAAGACCTGCCGTAACGTTCCGGCGTGCCGCAGAGAGCGAGGCAGTCTTTACCGTCCGCCGCGATTCCCCATCGTGGTCCGGCCGGAATACGAACTCCCGGATGATCTCGGCCCGGCATCCCTCGCGGACCGCCGGCGTTTCTACCGACGGTCGATGGACTTCCGTACTGCGACGAAATGGATGACCGCCTCCGGGAGCGACCGGGTCTACGCGCTGATCCTCGGCCGGCACTCCGGGATCTACCCGCGTCGATTCCGACACCTGAAGAACGTTCCCCTGATCGTCGACGACGCCCGCGACGTCCGAGACCTCCGTCCCTATCTCGTGAAGTACCTCCCGGAAGGCGTGTACTACGATCGAAACGTGTACACCTCCCTCGACGGCGCTCGAAAGGCCCGGCTCGATTATTCTCGCGCATGGAGAAGTCCGTTCTTTGCCGGGCAGGAACTTGCCTTCGACCTGGACCCGGAAAACCTGGACTGCCCAATCCACGGGGACATCGAGGCGAAGATGCGGCGCCATCAGGGCCTTTCGTTCTGCGATTGGGAGTTCGAAGAGGTCCGTCGACAGGCGGTCGCGTTGTACGATGAGCTCGCCGCACGGTGGACCCGGCTGAAGGTCGTCTACTCGGGCCGCGGATTCCATGTCCACGTCTTCGACGACGAGGCGTTCCGTCTGAGCCGGAAAGAGCGGTCTCGCATCGCCACACGATTCGCGCGGCGATACGCGATCGACGAATGGGTCACGTCGGGCGAGATGCGGCTCATCCGCCTCCCGTACTCCATGCACGGGATGGTCTCTCGAATCGTCCTCCCCCTCCGTCGGGGCGACGTGGCGAAGTTTCGGTACAACGATCCGCGAGCGATCCCGCGCTTCTAGCCTCGCTTACTTCTTGGCCTTCTTTTCCTTGCGGCCAGCGTAGTAGGCTTTCTTCTTCGCGGCCTTCTTCGACTTCTTCTTCTTGGCCATCGAGGCCCGAATGCGCCCGGAAGATTGAAGGCTTTCGCCTCCTGGCACGTACGCGATGCCCTGGATCTCGACCTTCATCCCGAGGAGCAGGTCGGCTCGAACGGTTGCACGAGCCGGTCGCGGTTCGCCAGCGAAGAACTCCGCGTACACTTCGTTCATCCCGCGGAAGTCCTCGAGGTCCTTCAGGTACACCGTGGTCGAGACGACATGCTCGAGGCTCGACCCCCCGGCCTCGACGACCTTGCGGAAGTTCTCGAGCGCCTTCCGTGTCTGGAGCCGGATGTCGCCTTCGAT
>WNFB01001802.1_pt1 | contig 20544 bp, 22 predicted proteins | sample 5400501 | NCBI WGS metagenome assembly WNFB01 (sample SAMN13153341, study PRJNA577476) | soil metagenome | isolation source: 200 cm saprolite under Douglas fir tree site 2 hole 1 | place: USA:California | collected 2015-04-18 | reverse complement strand
CGGGTGTGTCCGGGTGATCTTGACGCCGGCCTGCTTGGCGAGCCGCCGGAGGCGGCGGGTTCCGGCGTGGCGGTCCATCCGGGTGCCGCGGCTGCTGAGCAGGATGGACCCGCCGGCACGGGAGCCTATCGCTCGGTCGATGGCCCGGCCGACTGCTGGCGGCAGGGGGACCAGGACGACCTTGGTGCCTTTGCCGCAGACGCGCAGGACCCGGTGGCCGTGCTCGTCGCCGAGATCGCCGATGTCCGCGCCGGTGGCTTCGAAGATCCGCAGGCCCAGCAGGCCGAGTATGGCGACCAGGGCGAAGTCGTTGTCGTTGGCGGATTCGCGGGCGGCGGTGAGCAGGGCCTCGAACTGCAGGTGGGTGAACCCCAGCGTCGGTGATTCGGCGGGGACTGCGGGGCGGCGGACGTGCTCGGCCGGGGAGTGCTCCAGGACGCCGTCGATGACGCAGGTCCGGTAGAACCCGGCGACCACGGAGAACCGCCGGGACACGGTCGAGGGCCTGAACCGGCGGACCTCCTGCATCCACCGGATGTACAGCTCCAGATGCGGGCGCCGGGCAGCCAGCGGGTCAAGCCCCGCGGCCCGTGCACCAGGTGAGATAGCAGCGCAGGTCAGATTCGGTGTGGTCACGGGAGGTGCCTGTATACCGGGCTAGGTAGGCCGCTGCGGCGAGCCGCAGCTGGTCATCAGGGCCGGACTGAACGGGGAGTAACTCGCTGAAGTGCGTCATGCTTAAGACATTGCGCCATCGGGACGGCTACGGCGAAGCCCGCCAACCGCGCCCAGTGCGGCATGTGCGGACGTCCGCCGCCGGGACATGGGACGGACGGCGCGGCACCCGGCTGTGGCTGCTGTAACCGCAGATCGAGGCCTCGGAGATCATCGCGCGGCATTAGCAAGAGATGCAGGCCGCGTTGATCTTGTCGTCGCGTGGGCCAGGCGACCGGGGCGCCGGTCGGGCGATGTACGGGCCGGAGGTCTGTGGCCGGACACCGTCGGGTCCGGGGACTGGGCCGGTGCGGTACCGCACCGGCCGCGTCACACCCCTTCCAGCCCACACCTGCGAACTCAGCCGACGGCGGCGCCGAACCACTTGGGCAGCTGACTGAGCAGATCTTGCTGGTCTTCACCGACCCACGCCACGTGGCCGTCCGGCCGCAGCAGCACCGCGAGCACGTCCAGTTCCTCGCTGACGTCGACGACGTGGTCGACCCGATCTGCCCAGCCCGCCACCAAGAGTCGGCCGGTCTGGTCGAGCAGCAGCCCGCGGGCGCCGTGCATCAGCTCGTAGAGGCGCCCCCGCTTCAGCCCCACGTCCCGCATCCGCCGGCCGAGCAGTTCATGCCCCTCGCCGAAGTCGTAGCGGACCCCGATCGCGGTGATCTTCTCGATCAGGTATCGGTTCACCTCCTCGAAGTCCATCAGTTCCGACACCAGCCGGCGCACTGCCTGGGGACCCGGCTCGGGGGACAGCAGCTCCATCTGCGCGCGGGTGTTGTCCAGCACGTCGGCGGCCACCGGGTGCCGTTCGGTGTGGTAGCTGTCCAGCAGCGCCTCCGGTGCCCAGCCGTTGACCTCGGCGGCCAGTTTCCAGCCGAGGTTGAACGCGTCCTGGATGCCGAGGTTGAGCCCCTGCCCGCCGGTCGGGGGGTGGATGTGCGCCGCGTCGCCGGCCAGCAGCACCCGGCCGGTCCGGTAGCGCTCGGCCAGCCGGGTGGCGTCGCCGAAGCGGGAGAGCCAGCGCGGTGAGTGCGCGCCGAAGTCGGTGCCGGCGAGATTCCGCACCTGCTGCTTCAGCTCGTCCAGGGTCGGCGGGACCGTGCGGTCCTCGGCCACCCCGTCAGCGGGCGCGACGAGGCGGTACACCCCGTCCCCGAGGGGCACGGCGCCGAACCGCTTGTGGGTCTTGCGGACTTCGGCTATCACGGCGTTCAGCGTGTCCGGCGGTACGGCCACCTCCACCTCGCCCAGCAGCGTCTCGACCCTGGTGGGCTCGCCGGGGAAGCCGACGCCGAGCAGCTTGCGCACCGTGCTGCGGCCGCCGTCGCAGCCGACGAGGTAGCGCGAGCGCAGTTGCGTGCCGTCGGCCAGCTCGACGGTCACCCCGTGCTCGTCCTGGCTCAGCCCGACCAGTTCGCAGCCGCGCCGGATCTCGGCGCCGAGCTCGGTGGCGTGCTCGGTCAGCAGGCGCTCGGTGGTGGTCTGCGGGATGCCGAGGACGTACGGATGTGCGGTGTCCAGCCGCTCCGGCGCGGGCTTGTTGACGCCGGCGAAGAAACCACCGACCGGGTACTGCTGGCCGAGCGCGAGGAACCGCTCCAGCAGACCGCGCTGGTCCATCACCTCGATGCTGCGCGCGTGCAGGCCGAGCGCGCGGACAATCCTGGTCGGCTCCGCGTCCTTCTCCAGCACGAGCGCGTGCACGCCGTGCAGCCGCAACTCGCTGGCCAGCATCGAGCCGGTCGGTCCGCCGCCGACCACGATCACGTCAATCATGAAGACCCCCATTCGACAAGATTGCATTTCGGCCAGCTGCTCCGCGCAGTTCCGCGGCGCGCACACCCGCACCTCCGCGCCGACGTCGGCAAAAGCACACGTACTTTGCGAATCCCTGATTTCCACAGGTTCTGGCCTCGGTCGGAGATTCTGCACCACGACCCGGGTCTTGCCGCAAGGCCCCCAGTGCGCTATATGCTGAGAGTGGCAGGGAGTGGGTGCTCTCCTTGCCTTTTGTTGTCCGTTGTGGATGGACAAGCTCCTCCCGAAGCAGTGACGCGCCACGCACGGCGATGCCGGCGGCCCACAAGGACCCCATGAGCCTGCGGATGCAGCCGCAGAACGAGAGATTCCTCACCCTCTTCCAGCTTGGCCGGCTCGAACGCCGTCGAGAGCGCCGCCACTCTCATGGAGTTTGCCGCCGCGCCGCACGCCCCGAAGCATGGGCCTGGTAACACCCACCACAACACCGTGGTCACACGCAACACCCTCAATTCGGCAGACCCGGACCGCGCTGGGCGTGGCTCCGACTGCCGATGGTGTCAGGCGGCGTGTGGTGCGATTTGCACGATGAGATCGGCGTCGAGGGCTGCGCTGATCCGTTCCAGCAGGGGGATCGTGGGCACCACCCCGCCAGCTTCCAGGCGGGAGAGGGCGGGCTGGGTCATGCCCGCGCGGGCAGCGAGTTCGACCTGGGACAGTCCCAGGGCCAGGCGGCGTTCGCGGACTGCCTGGCCGATCAGGAATGCGCGGCGGGCTTCGGCGTATCCCTCGCGGTAGTCGTCGCTGTCACGGCGCTGGGCGGCGAGTTCCTCGTAGGAGGAGTGTTCTGCGGTCATGTCAGTTCACCTCCCGGTCGAATAGCTTATGAGCGGTGCCGTGTTCGGCCTCGCAGGTCTTCTGGGCTCGCAAGGCACGGGCTACCTCGGCGGTCTCGGCGCTGCGCGTCTTGCGGAACACCGTCAGTAAGATCACCCGCCGGCCCGGTGCCAGCCAGTAGGTGACCCGGGTCTGCTGGCGTAACAGATGGAACCTCAGCTCCCTGACCTTCCCGCCCAGGTGGCGGGTGTAAGGCTCGCCGAGATCTTCGGCGTGCTCGGCGAGCAGGCCGACGAGGAAGTCGACGCGGCCGAAGTCGCGGTCACTCAGCCTGGCCAGCCAGGACCGCACTTCCGGCTCGATCTCAACCTCGTACAGGCCAGCCATGTATCTGATGCTATATGCATCGGCTGCTATAGACAAGCTATGCGGTCAGGTGCCGGAAGCCATGTAGGCGGCGAGGATGTAGTTGGGGTGGCGGTCGAGGTTCTTGCGGGCACGGTCATAGCGCATGGTGGTGCGCGGGTCGGCGTGACGGGCAGCGATCTGGACATCGCGCAGGTCCACGCCCGCGTCCAGCATGGTCGTCACGAAGGTGTGCCGGAGCATGTGCGGGTGCGGCCGGGTGATCCGCACCCCAGCCTGCTGTGCCAGATGCCGCAGGCGCCGGGTAGCCGCATGCCGGTCCATCCGCACGCCGCGGCCGTTCAGCAGGATCGGCCCGCCATCCCGGCCGCCCACGGCCCGGTCGATGGCCCGGCTGACCGCTGGTGGCAGCGGGACAAGGACAACCTTGCTCCCCTTACCGCAAACCCGCAGCACCCGGTGGCCATGTTCTTCCCCGAGATCGGCGATGTCCGCGCCGGTGGCCTCGAAGATCCGCAAGCCGAGCAACCCGAGCATCGCCACCAGGGCGAAGTCGTACAGGTTCGGTGACTGGCGGGCTGCCGTGAGCAGGGCCTCGAACTGCAGGTGGGTGAACCCCAGGTCGGTGACTCGGCAGGTACTACTGGGCGGCGGACATGTTCGGCGGGTGAATGCTCCAGCACGCCGTCAATGACGCAGGTCCGGTAGAACCCCGCCGTCGCCGAGAAGCGCCGCGAGACGGTGGAGGGCTTGAACCGGCGGATCTCCTGCATCCACCGGATGTACAGCTCCAGGTGCGGGCGCCGCGCGGCTAACGGATCCTGACCGCGCTCGGTGCACCAGGCCAGGAAGCAGCGCAGGTCGGATTCGGTGTACTCGCGGGAGGAGCCCTTGAAACGGGCGAGGTAGGCAGCCACGGCCAGCCGCAGCTGGTCAGTGATCGGCACCAGACGATCGGACGGGACGGACGCCAGTTCGGTGAAGTTCATCATGCCCAGACACTGCGCCTGCTCCCGACTACCGCGAAGCCCGCGAACGTACCGGCCGCGGCAGATGAGGACGACGCCGGTCGTCACCGCGATTTCCATCGCGACAGGGCCCGGCTCTACAGTGGCCGCCTGTGCCCGCAGCAGCTGGTCGTGGAGTTCCTGTTTCCATTCCTTGCGCTCATAGGACCCGGCCGTCTGGGTCGAGAACCGCGGGGACGCCATGGTCGCCTCCGGCTCTGCCGGGCCCACTGCCAGCGACGACGGCCCGTGGATCTTGCGGCCAAACATGGTGTCGCCCGCATCTGGTAAAGGATCGGCCCCGCAGGCTGATCATGTCCGCTGCCCTAACTCGGATGCACGGAAGCCCTATTTCTCGCTATGGGTCTGGGGACATGCGGGCGGTACAAATGACGCTTACAGGTGGTCACCAACTTAGATCGGGCGTCGCCGACTGGTTGCGGAATCGTACAGCCATTCAGGAGCAAGATCGGTTATCACAGCCACCGCCTGGGCTGCGGTCCACTTAGGGGAGCCCTTAGCGACGTAGTGTGCGATCGCATCCGGCTGGAGCTGGGACAGGAAACGCGCACGCGTCTGGACTATATCTGCCTTAGCGTCCGCGAGCTCCTCGCACAGCGAGCGGAACTCTTCGCTATCACCGAGTACGGCCATGTCGAGCTTTTCCGCCAGGTCAACCGCTTTCGCTGCGGTTCTCCGCAGGCGATCGCTTGTCCTTAGTTTCTCTCGCCCTACAAGCCAGCCACCCAGAATGGTCAGCACCACGGCGGCGACGAGCGCAATAAGATTCGCCCAAGTCGGGCTGATCCACTGGGAAGGCGCGTGCTGGGCCATATCGATGGCAGCATGCAAAGCACCGAATAGCCAGAGTGCGATCGAGGCCTTGTAGATTGTGGAAACTGCTGTCCGATGATCAACGTTCCATCTACCGCGCGCGGGCCGGAACCACGGTCGTGGGCGGTTCGCGAACGCGCCATCTGGGATGCCAAGATTCCGCTCGATGGCCGCCGCGAGCCACAAGAGTGTCGTAAAGCTGATCATTTCGCGTGTTGTATGTCACCAGACCAATCGTGACAACCAGACCGAACAACGAGAAAGCGAGCGTGAGCATGGTGGCATTGCCACGCGCGAGGATTGGTGCGGCGACCCCAGCTGCGAGTGGGAGGAACGCTAGCAGCTTGAACCGGATATCAGTGAGCATACGAAAATTGCTCGACACTTCCCCGTACTCCACAAGAAGCGCATCGCGACGGTTGCTGGGCATAATACCGACCTTCCTTCTACACCATAGACATCAGCCGCGGCTCGAGTAAGTACCCAACGGCCCATACGCCGCGGTGCTAATAGCAGCATCCCGCGGCGCTTGATCCATGTCACGTCGGCGGGCTACGACAGCAGGTCGGGGACTGACCCGCTGAACTCGATCAGCATGCTCAGGCGCATCGCTGTCGGGGTAGCGCCCAGCAATCGCCTGATGTGGGTACCGCCCCCCCGGCGAGGCGCACGCCTCGCGGCAGATGAGTGCAAACGCAGTCGCACTGACGGCGACCGGCATCGGGCCGATGAGTAACCGCAGAACTGTCAGCCCAGCGCAGACCGCCAAAGCGAGTGCTCTCGTGCTGAGATGTCCCCATGGCAGGCAATCGCCTTGCGGATCGAGAGACCGTCCTGAAAGCCGTGTCCGCCGCGCTCAGCGACGTCCTATCCAAGGATCAGGTTTTGCTTGCTCTTCACGCTCACGAGCTGGCGCTCGTGCATCGCTTCGGGGTCTACCTCGAGGCGCGCCTACAGCCGGTCCTGAGGCGGTACGGGCTCACCGTTGACCTTGACTATGACCGGCACGGGGATCTGCGCAAGCTGCTGCCCGCGCGGCCGGATCGAGATGACGAGAGGAGGTTCAGGCCTGACTTGATCGTCCACCGCCGCGGAGATGACATGCACAACCTCCTCGTCGTGGAGTGGAAGAAGAACGCCAGCGGCCCGATCCTCAAACGCCTCGAAAAGCGCATTCGATCACTCCTCGTGAGCGAAGACAACCATCCTAGCTACGGTTACGAGCTGGGCGTACTGGCCGACAGCAGCAATGACGGCGTCCGATGGCGTGCCTTCGATATCGGCGGCTCCGTCGACGACTGGCAACATCTGGGGTGAGCTCTCACGCGCCCTCACCCAGCCTCTTGCTGCTGTGACGGAAACCGTTTGACGGTTTTCACGCGAGCGGTCAAGGCTGTCGCCATGACCAGCCGCATCTCGCACATCTCGGTCGACGCCGCCAACGCTTACGCGCAGTCGGTCTTCTGGTCGCAGGTTCTGGACTTCGTTGAAGATCCTGACGATCCGAACGAGCCGGGACACCAGGAATGCCTGATCACCTCGCGCGACCGGCGCCAGCTCTTGCTCTTCATCACGGTTCCAGACGATAAGCAGCTGAAGAACCGGGTGCACCTCGACCTGCGCCCAGTGGACCGCACCCGTGAGCAGGAGGTCGACCGGCTCCTCGCGCTGGGAGCGTCGCACCTCGCCGACCATCGACGGCCCGATGGCAGCGGCTGGATCACGCTGGCCGACCCCGAGGGCAACGAGTTCTGCATCCTGTCAAAGGACCCGGCCGGCTCGGGAGCGACCACTTGACGACAGTGATGGTCGCGTCGCTCAGGAATCCAGCTGCTGCCCGACACGCTGGCAGCTGCCCGCCCGCTCGCAGCGCGGCAGAACCGGACGTTTCGTGGTGAGACGGCTATGAATAACCATGCATGCACCAGCCTGGACGCCGGACAGGTCATCCGCTGGACGTCATTGCATCGGTGGACCGCGGTCTGCCTGCTCGCCTACATCTACCTCGCGGTCACCGTCGCCGTGCAACGCCAGCAAGACACCGGCTCAGGCCTGGACGCCGGACTGATCCCGATCACCGTCACAGAACTGCTGCGGCTCCTGCGCGACACCGTCATCCCACCAACTCCGGCGCGACCGCCCCCACCGGCTGCACTGGTCCACCGGGCGGCGCCGCCACCAGCACCGCGCCCGCCAAGCCCACCAACGCTGGAACACCTATGCCGAGACAACACCATGGTCACAACGAACTACAGCCGCCATATCAGCGCAGAAGGTGATTTCCCGCCATTCCCCAGTACGACGGATGGTCTCGGTACTGTGAACCGCCGGTGTCGCTTTCCTCGGCGCGTAGGTGACACAATCAGGCCAGCGATGCGTGGGAGGGGCCGAGGTCCTCGGTCGATCGACTGCACAGCCTCGCCTTCCCGGCCGACCCTGCGCCCCCAGGAGAGATTGAGGAGGTGCCACCGATGGGTGATCCGCCGCATGAGGCACAAGCTGGCGTGGTAGGGGCTGGATCGCCCCAAACTCCGTGTCCGGACGACGGGCGTTTCTACTGCCCCCAATGCCACGACCTTACCGACCAGGTCTGTGAAGCTCGTCGTGAAATCTGCCGGGCAGTAGTAACGCTGTTTGGGAGACGGCCTCCCAGGGATGACGAGAAACGCAGAATTGCAATCGAATGCGCGAAATGCAATCCGCCTACGACCGTTGAGTTCAGCGTCTCGGTTGACGACTGCGGGGCCCTGGGAGCAGGAGTTCCAGATGCCGACCGGTAGGGTGGTGACGCCGGTCGAGAAGGCCTACATCACGTCCATTCAGGACGCGGCGAGCCCGTCCAAGCAACTCGAACTCATCGAGAAGCGGGCCACATGGGTCTTCGGTGCCGTGGGCACGGTAGGGGTAGCACTCACCGGGTTCACGGTTCTCGCCGGATCGCCCACGATCATCGACGTCCTGCCCTGGCTAGGTTTCCTGATCGTCGGGCTGACCCTTGTTGCTGTGATTCTCGCTGCATGGACCCTGATGATCAAGGCCGAAACGCTCAATCCAAACGACATTGGCCAAGTTGAGGGCTACTTCAAGCGGCGAGTAGTCTGGCGAACCCGATTCATTCGGCTGGCGATCATCGCCCTCACTGTCGCCATCCTCTTGGGGGGTGTCGGAGCCTTCTTCGCTGCTGCTGGCCGCAACCCGTCGAGTATTTCCCTGGAGTGGCAGCAAAGCACGAGCGGGCCAACCCTCAGTCTGTCGGTTGCGATCGGGGACGTCAGTCCAGACCACACGGTGTCAGCGGTGCTGACCGCGGGGGGCGGTACGGTGCCTTCCGCAGAGCTGTACTCGGCACGAGCCCAGCCGGACAAGGCCCGATCGGTCTCGATACAGGCAGATGTTGCCGTACCTCCAGGCCGCACCTACGCCACCCTCGTCCTATCCGAGATCAGCGGCAGACACGTCACCCAGATCGACCGCCTCTCGGTGCCTATCCGAACGCCGTCGCAAGCTGCAACGCCAGCGGCATCCGCGGACTACATCGTGTCAGCGGCCGCCGCTTCGCTCACAGACCTCTGGCGCTCCCAGCTCTCCGCGGAAGGGGTGCGCCAGATCGCGCCGCCTCGGATGATCCCCTTCGACTCTCGAACCGGACAATACCCTCCGCTCTGCAACCGCGTCCTCCACATCGACGTTGTCGCCAACAACGCCTTCTACTGTCCGCAGGCCAACTACATCGCCTGGGATCGCGCATTGATGTCCCAGCTCTACCCCGCCTACGGCCCGTACGCCGTGGCCGCTGTGATCGCCCACGAATGGGGCCACTGGGTTCAAGCGACGATCGGGAGGAGCACGCATGGACATCTCACGGAGTTGCAAGATGATTGCTTCGCAGGTGTATGGGGGAACTTCGCGGAGTCCGGCGGCGCGCCGACGCTGCATATTCAGAGGGCCGATCGAGCCGACGCCCTAGTGGCGCTTGCGTGGTACCGGAGTCTGCCGGAAACACCCAGTGACCAGAGTGATGAACGCAACGCGCGCTTCGTTGCCTTCCTAGCCGGAGCGAATAACGGGCTGACCGCGTGTCGCAAGTACGGAGCACTGAAACCGACTGCCGATGACCCTGGCTCAGCCACCGGCTAGAGGGCTTGACTCGTTGATGGTGTTATTGGTGAGTCAAGTTTAGTGACGGCGGGTTGTTTGTAGCTGTGGGCGGCGTAACGGTATGACGCCCAGCTGATACTCGCCGGTGAGTGTGAGCGGGGCTTCAGAAGGCACGCCGCCGATGCCTTGGCCGGAGCGCTGACAGGCGCCACCGAGAGCCTAACTGGAGTAGCAAGGACTGACACACCAAGCACTGACATGCCGGACCGGGACCTACCGCTTCGTGACTGACGGTGACAATTGGACGAGCGTCCTGCACGCGATATCCGCCTAACGCGCGGATTGGCAGTTCGCGAGGCCTGGCTGGCAACGTGGTCCTAATGGATCGATATGTGCGGCTACGATCAGCTGCTGCGGTGCTCCGGAGTGGTGGCGCCGGGGTTGGGGCCAGCCAGGGGGACAGCGCCTGCGCGCTGCGGGGGCTGATGGCGGTCTGGTCATCGGCGGTCAGGCTGTCATCGGCGTCCAGGGCCACGCTCTGCAACGACTGTCCGTCGGGCTGCCGTGGTCGGAGGCATCGGCGATCTCGATTGGGCAGCTGTCGGGGCCCCGGTGCCCGGCCTGGACCTGACTACACCTCTGGTGAACGCGCTGTCGGCGGCATGACCGGACGTTCGTAAGTAGCTGAAGGGCTAATCGCTTCAGACAGGTCAGCGCGCTGCCTTGCCTGGTGACCAAGGCATCATCTGGCGACCAAGCGATGAACGGGTCCGCGGCCTCGTCGACGGCGATGAGGCGGTTAGTATGCGGACTCCCGTCGGCCACTCAAATGAGGGTAGTCTCTCTTTATCGAAACTGACCAATTAATTCACGTCGATCCATGGCGTGAATTCTATCTGCCATCTCGAGGCCGTTCTAGATAGGCTTGCAGACGTCTCTGATACGAGATGCGAACGGAGAGACCTATGGCGGACCTAGAGCTGTTGTTGATGCGGCATGGGGCCGGGATCAAGCCAGGTCAAGATCCCGCGAAGGAGCCGAGCGGGCCAGATGGTGTGCTGACAGCGGCAGGGTACCGCGATGCTCAGGCAGTCGGGCACTACCTAGCTGAGACGTTGACGTCGTCGTTCTCTAATGGCTGCCAGGTAGCTGTCGTGTATGCGCTCCCACCGCCAGATCTCGCTCAGGGGACACAGCGTGGAGGTTGGCGTTGGCTGCAACGAAAGCCGACGTTGTCTGCTTCCGGTGAGCCGGAGGCGACAGCGAGAGTGGTGGCCCGGTATCTAGCGGAGGCCGGGATTCGCCTCACGGGCCCGGAACCTTGGTCGGCGACGCTGCCCAGCCCGGTGCGCGCCCTGACGGACGAGTCACGGACGCAGATCAAACGTGCCGCAAAGGGATTGTCCACTGCGGATCTATCGGTCGAGCGCGGCCTTGTTCTGGTCGTTGCGAACTCACCGCAGATCGACTGGGTCGCTGAGGAGCTCCTGGCAAAGTCCGTCGCGATCGGCCGAGGCGAGGTGATCGGCATCAGCCAGCGCCATCGCCGGCGGCGGTGGTCTGTTCGCGAGTCCCGGGACCTGTTGTGGACCATCGGGCCGAGTGAAGCGTCAGCAATCACGGACCTGCGGGACAAAATCCGCTCGAAGATGGATACCGCGAAGTTCTTGGGTGCTTTCATTACCGCGCTGGTCGCGTTCGTGCTGGGCAAGCGGTTTGACGCGCACACCGGCATCGCTTTGAACGCAGGACTCTTGAACGTTCAAGGCATATTGTGGCTGGTCACCATCGTTGGCCTCGGGCTCGCCGCGTTGCTCTGCTTCGCCGCCGTGGCTTACTACGACGGACTGCTCATGCCGGTTCGGTTCTGGGAATCGTCCGCACGCCGCTCGTGGTTGCGGCTACAAATCTTCTCGAGTGCCTGGGGGCTCGTAAGGCGCCCGCCCTCGTCCGCAGCCTGGATACTCCAGCAGAACATGGTACGCGTCTGGAACCGGCTGGTCGTTACGGCCATGATCATGCTTGGGCTTGCTCTGTCGGCATTCTCCATACTGATCGTGGTGAAGCCAAGGAACTACGGCGACCTCGGTCGGCCCGTCGCTGCCATCATCGTGTTCGGCGTGTTGGTGTACGGGTACCTCGTCCTGGCTCGCCCTCAGATCGGTACTCAGGACTGAGCATTCCCATCCCAACCTCGAAACTCCTAGCAACCAACCAGTTGTCAGATGACCTGAGTGCGCCAGATGAGCGCGCCACATGCAATGGCTGGAGCCGCTTCGGCGCCGTCGGGGCACACAACAGCCGGATCCATGCTCACTCCAGGATGCCATGCCATGTCTGGTTCAACGCCAGGTGATGATAAGGAGGAGGACCCAGACGACGGCGGCGAGCACGGGCAAGGAGTACGTGACGACCGGAAGCGAGGAGACGCCACGCTTTCGCCATTGCTCCCGCGCCTTCCGATATTCGGGAAGGTGTTCACGCATCCGGACGCTCACAAGCCGGTAGTACTGAAGGTGGCGGTGTCCGACGTACCCCCACCCGAGCGTTAACAGCAGGCCGAATGCAGCGATCACCCGAGCGGCCAGCGTTGGCCGATCAGATCCGGGTGCCTGACCCACGCTCAACATGCTGGCGTAAGAAACGACCAGCAGCGACTCCGCGACAAGGAAGAGGTTACCGCGCTGAAACAGCATCGTGTCGAGATGTAGCCCGTGCTGCCACAGCCGGCCCGCCTCATCCGGCGTGAGCTTATCGGTGTCGGCTGGACCCCGATTGTGTGAATCCTCCATGCGTCCGCACTCCATCCTTCATCGGCGTTCAGTACCCCAGCTGCGACTGCTGTCGCTGCCGCGGCGTTTCCATTGAGGCTCGCCAGTCTCATGGTTCCTGATGCGTTCAAGGATGAGAATGACTTTGGCCGCCGGTCAACGACAGCGCACTCAACCCCGGCATGAGCAAGTGTCGGAAGCTCGCCGGTCATCCAGATCTGCGCGCAGCGCGGGTCATGCCGTCACGCTCCGCTCCGGGTGCATATCGAAGCCTCTTCGCGCGTCTGCTACCAGAGTGTCGACCACGCTCTGCGATCGGCGTCGGCCTGCTCGCGCTTTTCTTGTTCTCCGACGTCGGCGCCGACGACGCCCCTACCCGGCTGATCGCAGGATCGCATCTGTTCGTCCCGCCCATCCTGGCTCCGGCAGGAGAGAATGGCATGGCCGGCGGGGATGTCGCTGCCAGGCTGCGCCCCTCGGTGCTGTGCCGGCGGGCAGCGGAGGCGACCGGCCGGGCCGGCGATGCCTGCCTGTGCCATCGGTTCATCGTTCACACTGCGACCTGGCCGCACCGGGGCAGCATGCCCCGGATGATGGCCCAGCCCGGTATCGAGGTGCCGGACGGCTTCGCCGTCACCGGGTCAGACCCGTCCCCGGTAGCACGGGCGATAGCCAGCGGCCTGGCATTGGCGAGCTGAGCCCGCGCTGCGCACCCCAGCCGGTAGGCGGCAGAAGCGGCGTTACGACCAGAACTCATCCCCAGCGTAGAGGTCACCTGGCTGAAGCCAGACCTCGGTCACCTTGCCATCGCGGACGTGGGAGACCTGGACGGTGTGGTCTTCCAGCCGCCGGCCGGCCCGTTCGGCGCGGGCCGTGAACAGCGCGACAGCGTGCTCGTCGTTGGCGATGACATCGTGCATCTCCAGACGGAGTGTGCCGCCCGTGAGTTCGAAGGCCCGGCCAAAGAACTCGAGCACCTCAGCCACGCCCTCGTAGTCCCCGGCCATGGGGCTCCGGCCGGGGAAGTGGTAGCGGATGTCTTCCGCGAAGTACTGGCGCTGCAACGCTTCGAGGTCGCCCCGGCCGAAGGCCGCGAAGGCTTCCCGCACCAGGTCCTCATTTGGATGTGCCACGTTGATACCCCCTTGTATCGACGGGATCGCACCATCGTCATGGCCCGCCAATCGGCCGTCAAGGGCCAGCACGAACCAGGCCGGGCGGCATCGCCGAGCCGCCGCATGCAGGCGACGTCAGGCGGAGCTGGGAGTACTGCCGGTCGAGGCTCAGCAGGCCGGGACGAGATACGGCACATGAGGCACGGGACACGGGCGTTGGCTGGCCTGCGCGGTCATGTCGCCAAGCGCCAGGGCGATCCCGGGGCACCCGTCCTCACCAGCGGCAAGCGGCCGGGAATCCATCCAGATAACGATCTACGGCTGTACCAGGCGCTGATGAGCGGGCGAACATTATCTCGCCCAGAGGTCGGGAATGAGGACGGCTCGTTCGATCGGTACTGGCCGCACACGGCTGTCGCCGGGCAGAATCCTCGCGAGCAGGTCAGGCGAAATCCAGTCTTGACGGCGTCTAAGCAGGTTCTTTGCGGGCAGCGTGTTTAGGGCTTCCCTGTCGATCGGTTCATCGCTCCATTGGTGGTACAGGCCCGTCCCGGCCAGGTACGCGCTGGCCAACTGCTGGTGGACGAGGTCCAGGTAGGGCTGTCCGTACCAACTCCACCAGACGGGATACGGCGGCAGGCCCTTCCATCCGTCGTGTCTGAGGGGCGAGACAGCCCACTCGCTGTTGCCATCGGACCACATGCTGCGACCGTTCCAAATATGACCTCGCGTGACCTCCGCTGAGGCGAAGAAGGCGTGGAGATTTTCCGCCAGAGCGATGAACAGGCGTCGGAACGCATCTCGCCACAAGATCTCCGCCAGCGGCCGGCGGTGGACCTCAAGACTCATTTTCCAAACTGCGTGCGGCGTGCTCTCCCGTGCTCCCGCATATAGCGCGCCGCCAAGACAGGGAGGGCTCGCGGAGAAGAAGAGCATGGCGCCGGCGGCACGCCACGCGCTCGCGAATCCCACATCGCCTGTATCGGCCAATTTGTGTTGCAGCGGCTCGAACTCGCCATATCGACGTGGTAGTGCTTCGGGCAATAGCTGGCGGCAGAGCCTGACGTACTCCGCGCCTACGTCGGCGACCAGCGAGACCGACGACACGTACCAGTTGAGTTCGACCACGTCGGCACGCTCAACACGGGACGGCTCCGCCACCTGGCGCGTCGCGCCCCGGGTCCAGACCTCGTCGGCCTGCCGGTCCAGCACGGCGCCGCCGAACTCTTGCGCGAGCCGACGGGCGAATCTGCGCGCGAACGGCCTGCCGGCTTCTGCCGAACCTTCGACCATCACGTAATACACGTGCGACACGCCCAGAACAGCGGCCATGACATCGTGGGGCACGTCCTCGGCCTCGACACGGAACGGGCCGTCCACTGTGAAGCAGTAGAGCCGCTTCGCTCCGCGGACAACCGGGATCGAGCAGGAGCCCGCGGACGAATCGGACGCGAGACCCCTGATCGACAAGATCAAGCCGCTCAACTGCCGGGCATCTGGCGTCCGGGGCAAATAGACGTCGAGGTCATACGACACGGCGAGATCGTTCCAGGACGGCAGGCGCGATGTCCAGCACGCCGATCTTCGGCATCTGCGGATCACCGGCATCCCCGATGAGAGCGCGCCCGCTCATCGGCATGAGCGGTCGGCATCGGCCACCTGGCTTCTGTTTTGAAGGCAACAGGTGATCAGGTGACCTGATCGACACGGCCCAGGCGGCTGGAGCGGTGGCCGGGTCGCGGCGGACTAGGACGGGCTGTGCTTCACTGGTGACCATGCGGGCTGTCATCTGCGTCATCGCAGTCGTGGCGCTGCTGACGCCCGGGGCGGGCTTGTCAGGTCCCAGGCCAGGGGTGGTGCCAGAGGAGCACTGGTAACAGAGCTTGATCATGTCCATTGCGTGCCCAGGTGGCGATAAGTCTGGGCGTTCGTGCAGGTCACGGCGGTTCCGCCGGGTGTCTGTAAAACCGTCGGCTTAGCCTACGTTGGTTCGAACCCAACACCTGCCACCACCTGCGGAAATAGCCTCTGGCCTGCATCTATGCGGTCAGGGGTTGATCTTGTCCGGGTCCGATGGCGTACGGCTGAAACCGGGGCTTTGCGGTTGCTCGTGGTTGAGTGGTGGTTGAGCGCGACGCCCTTGCGGCAGCTCCGGCGGACGCAATCGCCTCCCATACGCGGCTCCCTCCAGCTGGCGTCCGCTGTACAGCGAAGGCGGCTGTTCCAGCACCGGGATCGGCATGCCGGGCGAACGCCTGATGTGCCACCGGCCACGACACGTGCTGCCACCGGCTCGCCTCGGCCAGCTAGCACAGTAGCCATACTGCAGCACGATCACGGCTAAACTCAAAGAGCCCGTTTCGTGACCTTCGCCAGCCATCCCATCCAATACCCTGGATGCCTTATCATCATGGCCCGCTCAGTACGGTGAGTGGGCTGAGACGGTTCGATAGCACTTTATCCGTAATAGTGACTTGTCGAGGTCAAAGTGGCACACTCTATGACAATTCCATCAGTGGGTCGGATATTCATCGTCGGGTTAGCCGTTATCGCCGCTGTGCTGGTGGCCGGTTCTGGCCTGGCGCAAGCTGAGAGTCCACCGCCGCTCGTCGTGACTCCGACCCACGTCATTCCAGGGGGAGTAATTCGAGTCTCGGGCAGCGACTGCAGGCCGCCGACAACAGGCCCGGGCGGCGGGTCCGGGCCCCCGCAAGTCGTGCTCGACGCTCCCAGGAAGGTAGTGGTCCAGGGTCGTCATGCCCCTCAGCCAGCGGTTTATGGACTCTTGTGCTTCACGTCCCCGCAGATGAGCGACCGGGCGTCTACAAGCTGACCGCATCCTGCATTAGCTTTGCGCTTAACGGTTCAGTCACGCCCTTTGATTACCGGCCGGTTCCGGTCGTTGTCAGACCGCGATCTGCCGCCCCCAAGGGCCAGCCTGCAGAGCACCATAATCAAGCGACGCCACGGGCAGCCGGTGCCTCCCGGCTTCCGGAACTCAGCCGAGTTCTACCCGGGCCCGGTCAAGTCACCTTCACTGTCGCGTCGGTCTTCAAGAGCCTGGGCCTGGCTTTGTTCTTGGTAATGCTTGTCGGGTTCCCGGCCGAGATCTTCAATCGGACGCTGGAAGAAAACTACGCAGAGGTGCGGCGCTGGTTCCGGTGGCTAGGACCGCGGAACCGGCCGGCCAGTGGCTTGCGCGTGCCGCCATGGGCGCAGTTAACAGCTTTCTCGCTTATAGCGGCAGCGCTATCCACATTGGTAGACCCGGAAATCATACATCGTGAAGCCGGTTGGACAGGTAAGGGCCTCCTGCTATTGATTGGATTCGTGGTCGCGATTCCGCTGACAACGCTAGTATATGCCGTGCCGGGGGAAAGCTACGCGCGCAGGATCTCGGGAGAAAGAGCCCAGTTCCGGGCACTGCCGCTTGCCCTGGTGATAGCCGTGGTATTCGTGGTCGTATCGCAGGTCGGCCACTTTCTGCCCGGATACGTGTACGGCCTGGTAGCTGGCTATGGCGTCGTCGAAGTGCGGAAGCTGACGGCTGCATATGAGGGGCGCGCGGTGCTCATAGGGTCCGCGTTCGTGCTCGTACTCAGCCTCCTGGCGTGGATTGTCTGGGAGCCGATACGTGTCGCAGTGGATAAGGGACATGCGTCGTGGCTAATGCTGGCCCTTGATAGCACCCTGTCTATAGTCGTTATCCTGGGCCTTGAAGCGATTGTCTTTGGCTTGTTGCCGATGAAGTTTCTAGACGGCGGCCGGCTTCGCCGTTGGAACCTCTGGGCGTGGGGGGTGACCTATGCCACCGGGGTGTTCTTCTTCGTGTTCCTGCTTGTGCTAGACACCCAGCCGCTGGCCAATACAGCGCAGCATCTCCATGCTGTCGTCACCGTGATCACCCTGTTCGGTGCCTTTGCGGTCTTCTCTATCGCGTTCTGGGCCTACTTCCGTTACCGCCCCGATACGGCAGGCGAGACCGGCGATGAACAACTTGATGCCGAGCCCGCGGCAGACCAGCCCGCCCCGGCCGCGGCAGACCAGCCCGCCCCGGCCGCGGCAGACCAGCCCGCCGCGGCCGCGGCAGACCAGCCTGCCGAGCTCTCCGGGTTCGAGGGAGTTGGGACTACGGACATTGCTTGATGCCCGAGCCGCGGCGACAAGCGGATATCGCTGCCTGCAGTTGTGCGTGCCGAAAACCTCGTCCACGTCATGCGACCAGGCGATATTCGTTGATCAGGCCACCGACGCGAGCGTGTCTTCGGACGCGGTACTGCTCAAGGTCGACCGGTTCGGGTAGCGGTTTCAGCGGCGCGGCTGCGTGCAGGGAGCGGTGCGGCCGGTGCTGATTGTGGTGAGTTTCGTACTCGCGCAGGATCCGCCGCAGATGGGCCTGGTTCCAGGCGAGGGTGCGGTCCAGGAGCTCGCGTCGGCATCCGCCGATCCAGCGTTCGGCGATCGCGTTCATGCCGGGCGTCGCGACGTTGCAGAGCACGATCCGGATCCCGGCGTCGGCGAGGACCGCGTCGAATGCGGGGGTAAAGTCCGGGCCGCGGTCGCGGATCATGAACTTGACCCGGTCAGCCTGTCCGCCGAGGTCCATCAGGAGGTTGCGTGCCTGCTGGGCAGTCCACGCCCCGGTTGGATGCAGGGTGACGCCGAGGATGCGGATGCGCCGGGTGGCGTGCTCGATCACGACCAGGACATAGGCCTGGGTGCCGTTGAGCAGGCCGGCCGTGAAGAAGTCGCAGGAACTGCGACCAGGCAGGCCCGGATCGGCGCGGCGCCGAGGCGATCCCGGCATTCCTCAGGATCTCCCATGCCGTCGATGCCGCTACCTTTACTCCCAGGCCGGCCAGCTCGCCGTGGATCCGGCGGTAGCCCCATCCGGGGGTCTCCCGAGCCAGCCGGAGAACCAGGGCCCTGATGGTCCGGCGGGTGGCCGGGCGGCCGGCCTGGCCGGGCACGGACCTGGCGGCCCAGCGGCGGCGGACGATGTCGCGGTGCCAGCGCAGGATCGTGTCCGGGGTGACCAGCAGCCGCAGCCCCTGGCGCCGCGCTTTGGGTAGCACGCCGAGCAGGGTCGTGAGCAGGGCACGGTCCGCCCAGTTCAGCTTCGGGCGGCGCGGCTGCCGCCGCTGCAGGACGGCGAGCTGGTGGCGCAAGATCAAGATCTCTGCGGTCTTCCACGCCTCCTCGCGCCGGGACAGCCGCAGCCATGAGACCGCCCGCCTGATCAGGAGGAAGACGAACCGCAGGCACATGATCGGTGATCATCATGGCCGTACGGCAGGCGGGGCAACTCTGCTGGTCAGAGCCGTGGACGGGATTCTCGGCACGCACAAGCGTCGAGCAGCTCCGCGCCGGGCTGGCGGCCAGGCTGCCCGAGGACGACTAAGACAGCCATCGACCCAGCACAACTGCGGTTGCAGTACCAGAACGCGGCCGGGCCCCCGGTGTGGAAGATGGACACGTTCCGCGACCGGCTCCCGGCGGCGTCCGGCCCGCCGGCCCACTCACGCTGACGGACTTGACGCAACCAGATGGTTGCCATAGAGTCATGGCAATCAGATGGTTGCCATAAATGGAGGTGTGTCATGGGCTTTCCCGATCGGATCGAGCGCAGCATCAGCGTCGCCCACCCGCCGGCGAAGGTGTGGGAAGCGATCACGACGGCTGAGGGATTGGGCACGTGGTTCGGCCACAAGGCGACCGTCGACCTGCGCGTCGGCGGCCTCGCCCAGCTGTCCTGGGAGGGCGGCCACAGCGCCGACCTGCGCATCGAGCGCCTCGAGCCGCCGCACGTGTTCGGCTACACCTGGGGCATCAGTGGCCTGCCGGCCGACGATCCGCGCCGTACCTATGTCGAGTTCACCCTTGAGCCGGTGGCCGAAGGGACCCGGCTCACCGTGGTCGAATCCGGCTTCGCGCAACTGCCCGACGGCCTTTACTCCGGCGCGTACGGCGGCAACGTCGAGGGGTGGCAGAGCGAGCTGGGTGAGCTCGTCGAATACCTCGATGCCCGCGCGTGACCCGGAGGCCGTCGCCCAAGAGGTCTTCGCCGCACTGGCCGATCCCAGCCGGCGGAGCATCCTGGCCGTGCTCGCGTCCCGCGGGCCGGCCACGGCGACGGACCTGGCGGCCAGTCTGCCGATCACCCGGCAGGCGATCGCCAAACACCTCGGCTTGCTCACCGAGGCCGGGCTGGTCATCGCCGAGCCTGGCGAGCGGCGTCGCGTCCGCTACCGGCTCCAGTCGGCCCCCATCCAGGTCGCGCAGCAGTTTCTCGCCGCGCTGGCCCGTGACTGGGACTCGAGCCTCGACGCCCTCAGACGGCATCTGAGCTCGTGAGGGGCAGCGGGAGCCGCGACGACGACCGGGGCGTGCCGGAAGCCGTCGAGGGCCGGCACGTCACCGACACGGTGGAGGAGGCCTACCGCAGCGGCGAGCCCCAGATTTTCTTCGTGAACAGCGGTAGGTGCCCGTGACTCGATCACCTCTCGGCGATTACGGGAGTTCACGGAGATCGGTCACTACCGGGCTTCCGCGGTACGCGGACGGCCCGTATTTATTAGGAGGATGTATGACAATCGCAGACAGGGCAGTGCTGGTGACCGGGGCCAATCGCGGTATCGGGCAGGCGCTGGTCACCGAAGCCCTCAGGAGAGGCGCGAAGCGGGTGTATGCCGGCACGCGCCAGCCCCTGGCCCACCCGGACGGGCGGGTCACGCCGCTGACCCTGGACGTGACCAGCGCGGCGCAGATTCAGGCAGCTGCCGGGAGAGTCGAGTCTCTCGATGTCCTCATCAATAACGCCGGCCTGGCTCTGTACGATGACCTGAGCGATCGTGCCGTGCTCGAACAGCACCTCGCCGTCAACCTCTTCGGCCCGTACGGCGTCATCCAGGCCTTCCTGCCGTTGCTGACTGGTTCTCGGGGAGCCATCGTCAACAATGTGTCGATGATGGCCTTCGCCCCCTTGCCGCTCACTCCGGCCTACGCGCTCTCCAAGGCGGCCGCGTTCAACCT